>BNJS01001321.1_pt1 | contig 285141 bp, 348 predicted proteins | sample 8540461 | NCBI WGS metagenome assembly BNJS01 (sample SAMD00202454, study PRJDB9452) | human saliva metagenome | isolation source: human saliva | place: Japan
TGCCACTTCCACCAAATGGATCTAAAACAAGTTCGCTTTTTTTGCTGCTATTTTGTATTTGTTTTTGCTATCAATTCCACGGGTTTTCATTGTTGGGTGTTCAATGCTCTTCGCAGGCTTGTCGTACTGCATTACTGTTGTCTGCGTTCTGTCATCGATAAAAATAGTGTGCAGCTCCTTCTTTCCATCCGTAAAGGCAGGGTTCATGCTGCCAATGGTAATCTTGTCGTCCTAGAACCATCGTATTCTTTACCCAAACAAGCACTTCTCGTACTGATAAGTCTGTCTGCTCTATTGCATCTAAAAAAGCCTTTCTCATCGTGTCTGCGTGCCATATGTAGACCACCCCCCCAGGTTTTAGCCATTCGGCCATGTTTTTAAAAGCTGCCTCAAGAAAGGCTGTGAAGTCATCGGTTGATTGATGGTCGTTTTGAATCTTTAGTTTATCCTTTGTCTTGCCTTCATATGCCACGTTGTATGGAGGATCTGTGACTATTAAATCTGCCACCCTTCCATCTACAAGCCTCTTCATGTCCTCGCTGTTCGTGCTATCGCCACATGCAAGTATATGTTCTCCTAGCTGCCATATGTCTCCTGGCTTTGTGACTGCCTCTTCAGGTAGTGCCTCTTCTATGTCAAACTCGTCCTCGTATTCCTCTTCAGTTCCTAGTTTGATTATTCCTGCGATTTCATCTTCTGTAAAACCTGTCAGTTCTAAATCAAAGTCCATCTCCTGCAGCGCTTTCATCTCTCTTTCGAGGATGTCATAGTCCCATCCCGCATCTAATGCAAGTTTATTGTCTGCGATTATGTATGCCCTCTTCTGTTCCTCGCTTAGATGCTCAACAAATAAGCAAGGTACCTTGTCTATTCCGAGTTGTTTTGCTGCCATCATTCTTCCATGACCTGCGATGATTCCGTATTCCTTGTCAATAAGTATTGGATTTATAAATCCAAACTCGCTTATACTTTCTGCAATTCTATTAAGCTGTGCCTCGCTATGTGTTCTTGCATTGTTCTCATATGGCATTAGCTTGCTGATTTCTATTTCTTTGTAATTCATTTCTTCTCCTGAAAATAAGCAAAACAAAAGGCAGCTATAAAACTGCCCTTTGCTTAGTGAATTATGAGTTTCAAACACTTTAGTTTGAGAGATGTATTGCGGTGTGCCGTTGCCCTTATCCCGTCACACTCCACACTATCATGATAACACTGTTTTTTTTCCCTGGTTTCCGAAGTTTTGATTTTAAATCAATTTAAGGTTCTCTGCTGTCTTGTAGATGAACTTTGACTTGTATGATCCATATGTGCTTACTGCTGCATCACGCGGATACCTCTCGAAATATAAGATGCTATTCCATACCCCATTTTGGTATTCGTATGGGATAGTGTCGAGTGCCTTTTCGATTGCCCTCGTCTTTTCGATGAATGCATCTCTTTTGATAACCTTCTGTGCAACGATGTCTTGTATATCAGTCCCTCGTGGTTGTCCATCAGATAGCTTTGCACATTCGTCAAGGATATCTTGTGCCTTTGCTTTGAGTCTATAATAATCTCTAATCTGCCATACCGTTTGATGATATACTTCTGTGGGCAGGTTATACTTGTTATTCTTTTGCCTTTGGTAATCTCTCATTGCACACTAACCGAGCTCGGCAATGCCAAGCTGTTTTTCCCTTTCCCTTATTTTTATAAGACCCTCTGCATGGACTTTCTTTCCTCGTGGCCATACCTTATACCTTCTTGGTTTGTCCAAGGCTATCTCAGTGTATTCCAGGTAATCAAGTCCCGTCACGGGATGGGTGTATCTCCTTATGCTGTCTTTTGCTATGTAATAGCCTTTGATTGCCTTTGGATCGTCAAATAGAGCCGCGATACTTATCGGCTCTCTTTTAACAATTGGTTTTTCTAAATTTCTGCTGCAGGAATATCTGCGCTTAGTTGGACAATCTTCATCTCTAAAAGTTTTCTGTGTCTCTTTTATCAAATAGTTTGCAAGTAGGTGATAGTCACCACTATCATCAAACAGTGTTGGCTTTACCCATCCCTTGCCCCATTTCTTATTTATAAGGGCGGCATCGCAAGTGTTGATTATAACATGGTGATGGATTCGCTTATTCTCGTATTCTGTTACAGCAATCCACTTTAGCTTGTCTCCCATTGCATACTTGAGTCTGTTCAAGAAATTCTTAAGATGTTTCTTTGCCTCTGCAGGTGTTGGTTCATCATGACCATATGTTAGTGTGTAGTGTCCTGATCCATATCCAAAATTATGATTGATTAATCTTCTAAAGTTTCGCTCTGCTATGATGTCGTTTATCTTCTTTACATTTTCGGGTGTGGCATTCATTCTTTGCGCCCTCTTTCCTTTATGACATCCTGATGGAAGTTTAATGACATGCTCAATAGTTCTTCCTGCTACGCATGTCTCTTTAATAGCTACCTGTTTTATTTTTGCCATCTCTCGTTTTTTCCCTCTATTACTAATACTCTTATCGAGCTGCAATGCTCTTCACTCGAGCTCGTCTTTTTTCCTATATATATAATGTAGGTTTTTATAAATTCTTGAACTTATCGCACATCGCAATCACCTGGATTGCTTCTTTAACCGCATTGACTGCATGGATTCTTATTTTCTCAACTCGTCTCTGTTGTATGCCTATATCTTCGTCTTTACGGAGATATGCCCACCACGTCCTTATAATCTTTTCGATTTCTTCCGACTCCTCGGCGAGTTCTTCTGTCTCTTCTAAGATCACTGCGTACCCTTCGTGGGTACTGCTAAATTGTGGGTGTATCTTGTTTGCCTCTTCAAGCTCTCTTTTTGCAAGGGCCTCTATTTCTTTATTCATTTTCAATTCTCCTGCTGTATGTTTGGAAGTATACTCTTAGTCCCTTTTGAAATGCTGTGATGTATTCCTTACGAGCTCCTTTGCTCTCTAACCAATTGTCTAGCATGTAGATTATATTGGCTCTGTCGAGCAGGCGCAGGCAAATGCTCATATAGTCCTCCCAATCGCACATTTCAGGAAGGCTAATCTCTGCAGGATTTATTATTGTTGCTCCTGGAAATTTTGTCCTCAGCATCTTTCTTTGCCTCTTCAAATAGTTCTTTGTAGTTATTTTGTCCGGTTATCTTCCCGCTCAAGTAAATTACTGTTTCGCTTTTCATTGTTTCCCTCTCTTATTCTTTAGTTGTAGAGTTTCGCTTATATGGTGCTTTTTATAGTGATTCTAGTTCCCTCTTAAGGTCTTCAAGATGTTCTCGAATTGTTGCTTCTATCTTTGTTTTTAGTTTATCGGTCAATTCAAAACCACCCCTATCCAGATAACCTAGAGCCGATAAGTTAAAAGCGAGTCTGCATTCCGTTTCAAAAATACTCTGTTTTTTTAGATTTTTTAAACAGTATTCTGTGCGATGTATTTTCGGATTTGAGTTCAATGGCTCTCTCTAGTTTTTTCTCTCTTCATTACTTCCTCCTTTTTTTAAAATCCTTTTCACATCTGTCAATCTCGTATAATATGTGTAGTCCACTGCCATTATCCCAATCAACCATGATGGCTCCTGCATCATCTACCCCTCGTACAGTTCCCTCTGTGCCTCTTGGTGGCGCGTATGGATCCTGCATCGATATAAGTCGAACCCTAGTTCCTTCAGGGTATTTTTCGCGCAGTCTCTCTACTATTTCTCTACTTGGTAAGTTCATGAACATCTTAGTTCTCCTTTGCATACTCTACCTCTTCAGTCGCACCACCAAGGCTCGTTTCCTTTATGCAAAAATCATTTGAGATTTTGTGCATTACATCGACTGATGTAGATGCAGCAGTTTCACCTTCGTGATACCAACACCAGCAATGCGTGTCGTCTTTGATTCTCTTTACTTTTCCGATTTGGTACTGATCGCCATTCCGATATATAAATAGATCGCCTGGCTTGAATTCGTTTGAGGTCTCTCTTTCTTTCATTTTTACATCCTCTCTGCTATGTGTTTTATTACATTAACTGTCACTCCGTTACCTGCCTGCTTATATAGTTGGTTGTTCGAGTTCAAATGTTCTGCTCTCTCAAAATACTCGTCCTCCCACCCCTGCAATCTAAAGCACTCACGTGGTGTTAGTTTTCTTATTGCTAAATGGCAATTATATTTTTTGCTCCAAGTTGCCCACACACTGCAGTCATCATACAGCTCTACAACTACACCTTGATTGCAAGATGTATATAGTGTCTGTGCTACTTTTTCTCCAACCCTTCCTCTCCTTGTTGTGCTGTTTGGCACTGCGAGGTTGATGCTGTCTCCCTTGCCTGCAATGGTATATCCTTTTTTTGTGGCTTGTTTTACTTTGATCTCACCATCCACGCTTTTGTCACTCAGTTGTACTGATATAGCAGTCCCCTCTGCTTGGTGGTTTTTAACACCACTGTCTTCACGAGCAGTTATGCAGTTTGCAATGTCCAATGTTTGTGGATTAATACACGATTTATCTATCCCAAATGGAGTTCCTTGTACTATTGGAATTGCGATTGCTGTTCCTGATGGTCCTTGCTTTGAAACCCCTCGATCCTCTTTTGCTGTCAAACAGTTTGCAATATCGATCTTTTGCAATTTGCTACTAGTTTTAACCACTCTAAATGGTTCAATTATGTGCGGCTCTAATCCCCCTCCGCCACAAGTTCCCAAGCATGGTCCTATACCTTTAGGATCATAAACTCTGTATTGATTAGGATTATCTCTGCCACTGCTAGTTTCCATTTTCCCTATTTGCTTAATACAATTTTCTCCGCTTGATTCTTCGAGAGGAAATACTTCGCGTCTGCTTGTTCCTCTAAGATGTCCAATAATAAACACTCTTTCTCGGTTCTGCGGGACACCGTGGTGTTTCGAATTGATAACTTCCCACTCCGCATCGTACCCAATTTTGTCCAATTCAACGAGAAGTCTTGCGAAGTCGAGTCCTCTATTAACAGAAAGTAGATTGCGAACATTTTCAATGAAAAGCGTGTTGGGTCTATCTTCCTCTTTGAGCTGTTCAATAAGGTTTGTAATTCTGAAAAATAGGCTTGAGCGATTCCCTTTAAATCCGTGTTGGTGTCCTGCAATACTGATGTCCTGGCAGGGAAATCCAAAGCACCAACATTCTGCTCGTGGTATATCGTCTGCGATAACTCTTCGAACATCATTTGCGTACCATTCTCCATTAAGATACTCATCCTTTAAAATCTCCTTCTGTCTTTGTCTAAGCGGTAATGTGAGCAAGTATTCTCGTTGCTTATCTGTTATGGTATGCATTGAGCGATAGCTTGCTTCTGCATACTTATCAAACTCACAGTGACCAATACACTCGTGGCCTGCAAGTTCCATCCCATGCGTGAACCCCCCCACACCGCTAAAAAAATCAATGAATTTCATGCTGTTTACTTTTCCTTTTTTATTTCCGAATATAGACTCCCCCAAAGGGCCTCGCGGTTGTCTTCCATGAATTTCAAAGCCTTTATTTTTCCATAAGACAATCCTTTGGTTTCCTCCGTTTGGCTTGCGATTTCAGTGTCTATATTTGTGTGTGCTTTAGTTCCTGCGAGTTCCTCTTGCCTTTTCTTCTGTTTGCACCTGCGATCGCTTTCTCTTTGAGCCTCTTCACTACATTCTCTTGAGCAGTTGCGCTGCTGCATGTACTGTGTGTAGTATTCTCTGTGACAAACTTTGCATTCTTTCAAGTGGACATTTGGCATGAGCTTTAGTATTTCGTCTCTAATCTCTTTTTTGAACTTCCTGATGTCTCGATCTGTCTTTGACCTATTAATCATCATTGTTGTTCCGTCATGGTGGTTCTTTACCATGATGCCCTTTGCTGTTTGCTCGTACAGAATGTATTCATATAGCTCACTATTTTTTATGACAGTCTTCATGACCACATTCCTCTAGAAAGGTACATCTGCATCGATTTGTTCAAAGCTGTCAGGAATATCGTCATCGTTAAAAGCTGCCTTTGTTTTTTCGTTTCTTGGTTTTGCATCTTTCCACTCTATGAACTCAACCCGCTCTGCAACAACATCAGTAGTAAATACCTTGTCGCCATTCTTGTTTGTATAGCTGCCCGTTTGCAGTCTGCCCTGGACTGCTGTCATCATTCCTTTAGCAAGATACTTCTCACAGTTTTCTGCCTGCTTACCAAATACAGTTACGCGTGGAAAATCCGTCTCTTTCTCTCGATCGGCACGCGTCGGCCTATCTATTGCCATGCTGAATGTTGCCACTGCCATCTGTGATGTGGTGTATCTCAGCTCAGGGTCTCTTGTTAGCCTTCCTATTAGGTGTACACTATTCATTTCTTAGTTTCCTTATTATCCTTTGTGCTATTTCGTGTGGATTGTCTCTGTTGTCTTTTATAAATGTTGACATATGTGAATGGTACATACATCTGTGCATGCTTTCGTTATATTGATCACATTTCCTGCAACACCTTGTACATACAGTTTCTTGTTCTTTCGGACATTGTCTCCACACATTCTGCTCGTTATGACTTATGCCGCAAATAGGACAGTTCATGGATTGATTTCCTCACAATAGTTCCTGCCGATAAATTGCATCCAGGCTTCAACTGCTCGTCCAATGTGCATCCATCTGTCATTAAATCCTCGATGTATTTCCTCTCGGTTTCAGCACGAAGTCTGTCGCGTTCTTCAACTCCTGATGGATCCGCGCTATGCAACCATCTATGATGCTCAGGACACACATCAATTTGAAAACCAAATTCAATGCTTATCTGTCTTAGTGGTCCATAAAATAATTCATGCCTTTCTGCATAAGGCTTGCCACAATATTTGCAAATTCGCTCAGCTTTGTCTTTGTAGCCATTTGTCAGCCTTTTTCTTTTTTTGCGTTTTGGCTTTGGAAAAAGCGCTCCTTTGTAATCACTCATAATCACTTGTCTCCTTTTCGATTTTTACTGCGGACACATCTACAATGTCCTCTTTTGTTAAAACGAACTCGTTGTTGTGAAACATCTCAATCACCTCTGCAGGCGATTTTGCCATGCTGTTGGGTAATTCGATTTGGAATATAACTTTTAGTCTGTACATATCTGCTCCTTTATAATCAATGCCTCGTGGTCGCTTTATATCTAACCCCTTTTGAAAAATATTTGAAAACCACGAGGCAGTTGATACCCTTGTACTAAATCTCCATTAGTGCAGTGGTCTTTGCATTTCGCTGCACTCTTATCTTTGCTCCGCCTTTTATGGTGATTGTGCTTCCCTGCACTGTGATGCTTGCCTTTTCTATTATTTCATCGAGTACCATGTCTCCAATTCGATGTACTAGACCTTTAGTACTTCCGTCTAGTTCTTTGAGATTGAGGTATTCATCTGCTTTGGAAATGTCATTGATGGCTTGTGTAAGTTTGTTTCTTCGATCTTCTCTTTCCCTGCCATCACACATGCACTTTCTTGTCACATTCTCATCTGCTTGCCCTTGTGATTCAGACAATATAAGTTCTGTGTGGCCACAATATTTGCACCTGCCCTCGTAATCTTTATAGTCCTGCATTTCTCATTATCCTTTCCGCATATTGCTTTCCATCTTTGGTATTACCGCTGTTGTAGACGCTCAACGCGTCTTTATAGTTCCCATACTTGCCAAGTAATTCAGCTAGTATGTCACAGCCTACTTTTACATTTTGTTTGGGATCGTATAAGTCAGTCACGCCTAGTCTTTGCATTCTACCCTTGTGCCATCGTTCCTGGATTTGCATTAGCCCGATTGAGTTTCCTCCATCACCTTCGGCCGTTTCGAGCCATCCACTCTCTTCTTCAATGAGTGCCTTTACAATTCTTGAATCTAATCCGTACTGCCTTGATGTGTGCTCGATGTGATTCTCATTCTCTAGCTCTGCGACCGTAACTGGATCTTTTAATTCCGTCTTATCGTTAATGCCTGGAAACTCTATCGCTGTCGCAATTGCGTTCAATCCGAGTACTAGCGATATTGTCAAAACAAAATAAACAATCTTTTTCATTTCGTCCTCCTATATTCCTCTTCTTGCTGCGAGTTTTTCCGCTACATCTTCTATGTAATAGTATCTGCGCTTGCTATTCCTATTGTCATAGTTGCATCCTTCACATAGCTCAACTGCATCTGCTTTACGCATAGTCATCAAGAACGCAACTTTTTCTGCAGATATAACTATCTTCCCTTTTACTCCTTGAGAGAGCCATTTTTCGATTTGTGTTTTTGTCATAGCAGCTCCTTTCTTGATATTTTGCCACATATCGTGTCTTTATTCATCAAAAAAAATTTCGCCTACCGTTAAATTGTAGTAATTTGCATACTTTATCTTTATTGAATCCCGTGGAATTCTTTCCCCAGTTTCATACATTCCTATTGTAGATGGCTTTTATTCCTATCTCTTTTGAAAGCTCCGCAATAGTTTTATTTCCTCTTAGTTTCCTCAACTTTTTTCCAATTGCCTTACCGTCCATATTTACCTCCTATTTTTTCGATTATAACATTAGTCACAAATCGTGTCAACACAAAATGTGGTTTTATTGTTTACATTTTCCACATTACGTGTTATTCTTTTATAAAAAGAAAGGGTCTATACATGGTAGAAACATTCAAAGATAGGTTAAAAGCTCTAAGGGTTTCAAAAGGGCTAACACAAGAAGATCTGAGTGCTAAACTCAAAATTTCTCGCAGTACCATAGGAATGTATGAGCAAGGTAACAGACAACCCGATTTTGATACGCTCGAACTAATTGCAGACTTATTTAATGTGGATACAGATTATCTGCTCGGTCGAACGAATAAGACAACTTATATTCCTCATGCAGATTTATCCGGTATAACTAATATCTCATTCCCAGCAGCAAGACCTATTCCTATCTTGGGCGATATTTGTGCAGGTGACGGAACATGGTGTGAGGAAAACTTTGAAGGTCACTTTTTTATAGACAGCTCTATCAAAGCAGACTTTTGCGTTAGGGTTCGAGGTGACAGCATGATTGATGCAGGTATATATAATGGAGACCTAGCTTTTATAAAAAAGACTTATGATTATATAAATGGCAAAATTTATGCTGTACGGATCAACTCTGACTGCGAAGCTGTTCTTAAAAAGGTGTTTTGGAATAATGATACAATTATATTAAGTCCATGCAATTCTGCATACGAGCCCTCTGTTACGGATAGCGAGGGGGTATCGGTTGTAGGAGAGTGTGTAGGAGTTTATCGTGCGACCATATAATTTTAAAAGTACTATTAGGAGGTAGTTATGGCAACAGTTCCAGCTAAAGTAAAAACAAGATTTGCAGATGGGCTAAAAAAGTACAAACCCATTTTGACTAAAGCAGAAAAGCAAGACCTGAACGAAAGTGACACCGTCACAATTATCGTTGATATGCTTTCTGATATTTTAGGTTATGACAAGTATGACGATATTACATCTGAATTTGCCATAAAAAAAACCTTTTGTGATTTAGCAATTAGATTAGATGACGAAATAAAACTATTAATTGAAGTCAAGTCCATAGGCACAAACTTGAAGGACAATCACCTTAAGCAAGCTACCGATTACGGTTCAAACGCAGGCATCGATTGGGTTATTCTAACCAATGGAGAAAAATGGAAAGTATACCGAATAATTTTTAGTAAGCCTGTAGAACATGAACTTGTATATGAATTTAATATCCACGATTTAAAAACCAACAATAACGAACATCTAAGTTATCTGTATATGCTCTCCAAAGAGGTCCTTAGCAAAAAAGGAAATACACTCTCTGAATACCATGTGCAGAAAAAATTGGTTAATCCTCCAATGTTGGCTCAAATAATTCTTTCCGATGATGTTATTAATTATATAAAAAGAACCTTTAAAAAGGTCTCCGCTGATACAAAGGTGACCAATGAAGAGATACATCAGATGCTAGTATCTGATGTCCTCAAACGAGATGCTCTAGAAGATGAAAAGTCATCCGAATATAGACGCAAAATATTAAAAGCTATTAAAAAGAAAGATAAATAATTATAACAACCCCTTCATAATACACCTGTTTCCATTTTTGGAAACAGGTCAATATTTTTCTATTAAAGCTTTGCTCAATTAAACAATAAATTTCTATTGGTAGAAAATAAAGGTGTATCATGCCTAAGAAATATAAATTCAGGACATCGTTTACATTCGATGGAAAGCGTTATCAAATATACGCGGACACAGAGCGCGAGTTGTATCAAAAAGCAGAGCGCAGGAAACTTGAATTGGAAAAGGGTCATGTTTACATAGAGTCGTCTATGTCCTTTACTTCCTGGTCTAAAACCTGCATCGAAACATATAAAACGAAGTGTTCTGACCGCACTAAGCGTAATTTTATTTATCTAGTAAAATCAAATATTGACCCTGTCATTGGATCGTATTCACTTAAATCTATAAAGCCGCTTCATTGTCAGCAAGTGCTCAATGGTCAGCGTGGGCGATCATCATCACAGATTGCAAAAGTTCATCAGGCAATGAACTTTATATTTGGTAAAGCTGTGCAAGAAGGCTTAATCAATAGCAACCCTGCTGAGTTCCTGGAAAAGCCTGCAGGTTTTAAACTTAAACGCAGAGCATTAACAGAAGAAGAACAAAAGTACTTTACTAAAGTCGCTTTGACTGATGCAAAGTTTTATGCCTACTTGATGATGCTTTATTGTGGATGTCGACCAACCGAGGCATATAACTGTAAAGGTGGTGACATCATTGTCCGAGACGGATTTTACTACTTGCATATTCGTGGCACTAAAACAGCCAGTGCAGATCGTATCGTTCCTCTTCCTAAATGGCTTTATAATTTATTTTCGTCTACAACGGCCGATGATTATATCTGCCATACAAATACAAACAAGATGGTAACCGTTAACTATAGACAAATTACATGGGAAGTTTTCAAGCGCAAGATTAACATTGCAATGGGATGTGCTGTCTATCGTAATAAACTAATCCCTCCTTATCCACTCGCAGATGATATCGTGCAGTATTGCCTGCGCCATACATACTGCACTAATCTTGCAAAAAAGGGAATCGATATCAGGACAGCTCAAAAACTGATGGGTCATACAGACATACGAATGACTGCAAATATTTACACACATATCGATATGTCGGATCTCGAAAAGGCAGCTCGCATTCTTACCGATGTGTGACCCTATGCGTTTTAATTGCTAAAAGCCTTTATAAATAGCCATTTCGTTAAATACTACGAATCAGTAGGTTGGGGGTTCGAGCCCCTCATGGCGCACTCATAAGACAAAACCTTGAAAAATACTGTGTTTTACAGTCATTCAAGGTTTTTTCTTTGCTCGGAATAAGCATTTGCTTACGTCGATTTCACGTCAAAATTGAACCTTTTGGGAAGATTGGTCAAGGACATAAACAAAATTTCTTTGATAAATTTATATCTTCTCTGTTTCTCTCTTGATTAGCTTTAATATTTTATCCTTGTATGTTTCCCCTGTACCCTGCTTAAAATGTAGGTTTACAGTATATTTTGTCTTTCCAATATCCATTATTAACTGTTTATTGGGTAGTGCTTGTATTTTCTTTTTTTCTTCCTCCATAAGTCCTTCTTTTCCGATTTTTAGACAAAGAAAAACAGTAAACCATTTATAATATGTGTCCAGGATTCTGGGTACATATCATTTCGATTTACCGTTTCGTAAGTTGATATAATATAGCAATTTACACATAATTTTTTTATTTGATAAAATCTAAAGTACTATCCGCTTCTTTTTGCATTTTCAATGAACCGAGTGCCCCTAAATCATTTGAAAAGATAGAATCATCTTCTACCGAGTCTATTTTTATAAAGTACCCCAAATCTCCTTCTTGTCCGATCATAAAATAATTATATTCATATTCTCTAACTTCATATGTCTGATTTCTTTCTTCTAAATCGGAATATGAATAAAAACATATTCCTGAGTCCTTAACTTCAAAGACATCACCACTATTAATCCCACATAGAAACTCAAAGTATAGTTTTGGGAAAGTAAGATTCAGCCTTGCTTCAAGTTCCATAACTTTTATTTTTACACCGTCTATTACCATAAGCCCCTTATCCGTTCATCCCTTCATACTCCATTTTATTGGTTTCCAAGTTAACCGATATTCCTAATAAATGCCCTCCAAAATAGTCCGGTGAGGTAGCCAAATCAATAGAAAAATCATCTTCAGAAAAATATACGGAATTCACAAAAATACTTTTTATTAAGGTTTCTCTTCGATTGTTCCCTACGGGATATCCTATCATCTCTTCTTTTTTCATAGTATATATCGTATTTATCAGTTTATCAATACTTTTGGTGCTATAGCCCCTGAATAATTAGTCATACTTTCTTAATAGGTGATAAAAAATTATAGAGCCAGCAAACACTTGGATAATCAAATATATACCTAAATACATTACAATATGTTCTGTTTCCATTATATTCAAAACTCCAAGTAGTGAATACACCATAATAGATAAAGCCGTAATTGACATGCTAACCCAATAAGTATATTTTCCAGCCCTATCCCTAAGTTTTTGTTTCAGCTCATCTTTCAGTTCAATTTCCTCAAGCTCTATTTTTTTCTTGATATTTTTCTGGATTCTTTTCGCCAATAAAAAAATATCGAATTATAGCAGTAATCCCCATCATCCCGAAAGCTCCTGTCATTCCAGAAAATATACCTGACATATCATTATCAAACGAAACGGATATATATAAGGATATTCCAGCTAAAATAGTGCAAATCACTCCATAGATTAGATTACTTGTCTTCATCGCTTACCTCCTTTTCATACGTGAATATATCTTCTATTGCTTTGTTAAAATATAGAGCTATTTCAAAATGCTAAATCTAAAGATGGATTATACTTACCATTTTCTATTGCGCTAATGGTTTGCCGTGAAACTCTTAATTTTTTTAGCAAACTCTTCTTGAGTTAATCCCTTAAGCTTTTCGTAATTCATCCAATTTGTTTTTTTCAAACGCATTAATCTCCTCTCGTCAAGTTCCCTTTACATTGACATTATAAAACTTTTTCGTTCTTTGTCAAGTTTCCTTTACAATAAATATTTCAAAATTATATAAACCAATTAATTTAATCTCGACACCCCTAATCTAAATCACTAAAAAAGCACCACACTTTACTTTGCGATGCTTAATGCTTTATACGCATGTATTGGTTTAATAATAGCCTAATTCGTGTGCTAATTCGTCATCCGATTTTCTCATTTTTTCCCTTAACTCATCGGAAATAACAAACTTCTTTGATTCCTCTGCACTTGGCATCTTGCTATCGTCTATGAGGTCATACATTTCCCCATTGATTTCCATTAACATATTTTTCACCTCTTTATAAACTCACCCTTTTTGGATTTCATCAAAAATCTTATTATAGTTTTAGATGTTTCCTCTTCAATCATTGCTTTCGGATGTCATATAAACTCTTCTTTTTTTCTTACTATACATCGTTTTAATCAATGTTTCAATATTTCTGTGCTTGCCTATAGAGTAAACATCTCCATTGTGACATGGTATAAGAGTAAGTTGCGTCTAGTCCCGCTGTAAAGCAAGCAAACTTGAGTTATCCTCGCTTTGTGATGCTTAATGCTTTATATAAGTTTATTGATTTAATAATAGCCTAATTCGTGTGCTATTTTATCTGCCTTTTCACTCATTCTTTTTCTTAGCTCTTCAGGAATCTCTATCTTCTTTGATTCCTCAGCGCTTGGCATCTTGCTGTCATCTATAAGATCAAGTATCACCCCATTAAACTCTTTTAACATATTCTGTCTCCTTGTTTCCTCAACGATCTTTTCTTTTACTACTATTCCCATATCTCTAAAGAGCTGTTTTTAATAAACACCATATAAAATCTCTAATATTTAAAGATACAGTTATTCTATTGATACGCGTTCATTTACTATTATAGGAGGATCTAAGCGCGGGTGAGACTCTCCCTTTTTTTTCCACAGGCTTTTATATTCCTCTTCTCTCTCTGGTATCACCTCGAAGTGATATCCATTAGCACATTCTCCACCATTCTCATAAAAATATCTTGGCGTTGTATCTGGAAAAGCTTTACACCTGAAGCGTTCACCCTTCTTCGACAAACAATACTTGCAAAAGCCACATCGATCTACTCTTATCATATTCCTTTGCTGCCTCTTTACTATTTCCCCTTATACGCCGAATACTTACCCTCTGGACGCTCTTTAATCTCACCTGTTTTGTATGCCTCAACAAGACGCTTTACCGCCTCTGCCTGTCTTAGAAGCTCGGCTCCCTCATCAGTATCGATAACAAGCATTCTCGTCTTGAGAGCATCCACAGTCTTCATGCTAGGGCTAAAGAATTTCTGAGTGCCGTCCTCTCTCAAAGGCTCATAAGGCTTGTGTTCAGCCAGAGCCATAAATCTCGAGTTAAAGATAAAAGTGTAACCAGCAATACCTGTTTGCTTCTGGTATGCCTTTGATATACCGCCATCTATTACATAGAGAAGTCCACCGCCTTTGATAGGGCTCTCTCCGTTTTTGATTTTTACCGGAACGTGTCCGTTCAAAATTTTGGAATGACTAGGGTCAAGTCCAAACTCACGTAAAATCTTTTCGCATGGCTCCTTGCTATTTATTAGCTTGTAGTAAGGCCTTACATGCTCCTTGTGGCTGGCTTTGTCATCGATGAAGAGTCTCTCAAAGGTCGTCATCTTCTCCTTACCGAAAAGAGGAGAATCCTTAGCGAGCCATAGGTACCACATTAGGTCTCCAGGCTTTCCGTACTTCTTAATTTTCTCAGGCGAGAAATACGAAGCTCTAATCTGCTTATCGAGATGATCCATCAAAGCTCTACCTGCACACTTTGCTCCGTAGATATCCACAGGAATGAAGTCACCGTTCTCATCCATAGGAATGCATCCGTGGAAGAGCAAATTGCCGTTTATACGCTTGTAAAGTGCTCCATGGCTAAACATATACCTTATATGAGTTTGTAGCCTCTCAGAGTTAATTATCGACGCTGAGAGCGAATTCATAACTGCACGCTCATCCTCGGTAAGCTCGTATGGATTGTTTGGATCAATGGTTGGGAAGAAAGTATCGTTTAGCGGATAAACTGTGCCTTCAACATTGACCGTACCATTCTCAAAATCAATCTTGTCTAGCAAAGTCTCTTGTCTAGATCAAATTCAGGATGTTCTTTGATAAGCTGTCCCTCTAGCTTAAACTGCATTATTGCAATTGCCTTGTGCATGCGTGCAGCAAGCTGGTCGTCTACAGGATCAAATTTGTTCTTGTCCAAAATATGTGGCCAGAACTTCTTGCATTCGTCGTTTCCATATGTATCAGCAGCAAATGTCGTAAGTCTTCTAAGGTTAATTCCGTATCCAACCTCAAGCATATCAAAATTGTTATAGCTGATGTTCATTCTAATGATGTTAGCTATGCAAGCAAGGTTTCCTGCCGCAGCACCCATCCAGACGATATCGTGGTTACCCCACTGAAAATCAACATCGTGGTAGTCCATCAAATAGTCCATGATTGTATCAGGATGCGCACCTCTATCATAGATATCGCCTATGATGTGAAGCTTGTCAACTGCAAGTCTACTTATGGCATCGGCCATCTCTGTAATAAAAATCTCACCAAAACCAAAATTTACAATCGTATTAATAATCTCGCTGTAGTAGTGAACGCGGTTTTCCTCATCGTCAGCGTGAAGAAGCTCATCCATAGCATAATCGAGATACTTAGGAAGTCTATTTCTAACCCTTGATCTAGTGTACTTTGTTGAAACCGACTTACAGATTGTAACCAGTCTATAGATAACAGTCACGCACCACTGCGAAAAATCAATCTCCGTCTTCTTACGTCTTTCTATCTCAGCCTGAGGATTATATATCAAAGCCGCTAGATCCTCCCTATCGTCCTCGCTCAAAATCCCCGCATAATGCTCATCAATCTTTGTCTTTATCGTACCTGAAGCACTTCTTAGCATGTGAATGAAAGCCTCATGCTCTCCGTGAAGATCGCTCAAAAAATACTCAGTTCCCTTAGGCAAAGCAAGTATTGCCTTAAGGTTTATATACTCGGCAGTAGCCGCTCTTATATTAGGGTATCTGTCTGCAAGAAGCTCTAGATAATTTGAATCTGACATATTTTACTCCTTTAAAACTCGATTGCATCTCTTTCCGAGACATCATCAAAGCACTATATTATCTACTTTGCATTTATCCTATATGCTGACAACGGCTCAACCTTGTCAGTATGAGCCGTTAGTCTTCTATTCTCAATATATTTGCGCCGAGCGCACGGAACTTCTCTACGAACTTCTCGTATCCACGCTCAACATGGTAAATCTGTGAAACTTCAGTAGTTCCAGACGCAACAAGACCTGCGAGTACCATTGCAGCACCTGCACGAAGATCGGTTGCAATTACGCTTGAACCCTCAAGCTTCTTTCCACCCTGAACAATTGCGCGATTACCTTCGGTTTTAATATTTGCACCCATTCTGTTAAGCTCGGCAACGTGCATGAATCTGTTCTCAAAAACAGTCTCAATAACAGTGCTTGAACCCTCAACAGTCGTCAAAAATGACATAAAAGGTGACTGTATATCAGTTGGGAATCCTGGATATGGAAGAGTCTTAAGGTCAGTTGCTATAAGCTTCTTCTCTGTGGCATTCACATAAAGACCCTCTTCAGTTATCTCCACTGTAACTCCACACTCTCTAAGCTTTGCAGTTATAGGCTTAACGTGATCTGGAACCACATTCTTTATCATAACCTCACCACGAGTAATCGCAGCCGCAAGCATAAAAGTAGCAGTCTCTATTCTATCAGGAATTACATTGTGAGCGGCACCGTGAAGTGACTTAACACCTTCAATCTTAATAGTATCAGTACCTGCACCTTTGATCTTTGCTCCCATTTTGTTCATGAAAGTTAGCAAGATCTACAATCTCAGGCTCCTGAGCCGCATTCTCAATGTATGTTGTTCCCATTTGCCAAAACAGCAGCCATCATGATGTTCTCAGTCGCTCCTACACTTGGGAAGTCAAGGTAGATAGCTGCGCCCTTGAGACCGTTCTCTGGCGCTGTTGCTTCGATATAGTTTTCCTTTGCTATAATCTCAGCACCAAGAGCCTCAAATCCCTTAAGATGAAGTCCTATAGGTCTCTCACCTATGGTACATCCACCAGGCATATACACCTTAGCGTACCCAGCTCTAGCTAGAAGAGGTCCCATCAGCAAAAATGATGCACGCATCTTGCTCGTATGTTCGTAGCTCGCCTCACGCTTTGTTAGCTCTTCCATATTTATCTCTAGCACGTTTTCCTCTATCTGATTGATGCTTCCACCAAGAGATACCAAAATCTCCTTCATGACCTTAACATCTATCAAATTAGGCACGTCGCTTATCTTACATTTTTCTTTTGTTAGGATAGCAGATGCCATCTCTGGTAACACCGCGTTCTTGGCTCCGCTTATCTGAACCACTCCATAAAGTGGCGCTCCGTTTTGTACTAAAAATTTTGCCACGACTTCCTCCGAATTCAGCAATCTTCTATGACGATTTCTATAGCTTCTATAGCTTCTTTAGCTCTTTGATGCATGCTCCACACACGTTCTTGCCGTGCACTTCTTTTACATCCTCATCGCTTCCACAAAACACACATCGCGCTTCGAACTTCTTTAGCATTATGTAGTCATCCTGAACAAAGACCTCAAGGCTGTCATCTGTATTTATGTCTAGGCTTCGTCTTAGCTCAATAGGAATTACAATTCTCCCTAGCGCGTCAACCGGCCTTACTATTCCCGTCGATTTCATTTAGCTTCTCCCTCCAACTAGTTCTTTCCGTTTTTGATAAGTGAAATCAAAGAGCTTATTGATTTTGCTATGCTCGAAAGCGAAGCAACCCTTGATTCATTACCAGCAGCAGCGCTTGCAAAGCTTGCGATGGTCTTTGATAGATCATCTACAACGGGCTTTGTCTCAATCGCCTTTTCGCTAACGATTCCGCTAACAACAGAAACATCCTCCAAAATACCGTTCACTCTCTTAAGTGTCTGTATAAGACGTGCAACTGCTACAATCAAAAATATGAGCAATATTATCGCTACTGCAATCAAAATAATATATAACATGTTGTTCAAATCAATAGTAACCATATAAGCCTCCCGGTATCTCCTTTGATCTCCAATTAATTTATCTTAATAATTACTGACTAACTTAGCCTGCAGCCTCAAAACTAGACCTCATAGGCCTCCAAAACTTCTTTCGTAAAGCTGCCATCTTCATTTCTTACGCTGATGTTCTCAAGCCATTTAAGCTGCCTCTGCCTCCTTTAACAAAGTGCATAAGCAGTATATTAGGCACGCCGCCAGGCTTACCGCTAACAAGCTGAATAGTCTTAGGCTCAAGCGCAAATCTCCTGCTCGCCTCACATATATCTATCAGCCTTCCTGGTCTATGAACCATGAATAGGCTTCCGCCATCCTTGACCAGAAAGGCCGCCGCCTCTAGGAAGTCCTCAAGACCTGCAAGAAGCTCATGCCTTGCAATAGCCTTTGCCGTATTACCGCTCACAAGGCCCCTGCCTGACTCCATATACGGTGGATTGGTCGTCACTACATCAAAGCTCTCTGCCCCAAGTAGATGACTCTCCATGCCCTTAATATCTTTAACATTGGCAAGTACAAGCTTAAGTCTATCCATCAAAGAGTTAAGCTTAAGGTTCTCCTGCGCAAGCTCAAAGGCCTGCTCCTGAACCTCAACTCCAACAAATTCCTTAGCCCTGCATCTAGCTGACATAATCAGTGGAATTACCGCTGTATTTGTCCCAAGATCACAGACCCTCATATCTTCAGTAATCTGCAATTCCCTGCAGGCCATATTAGCTAAAAGAACTGCATCCGTTCCGTAGCAGAAGGCATCCTCATCCTGAACTAGCTTAAGTCCACCGAAACCTATATCATCTACTCGTCTCTTCATGCTAGTTATTCTTCATAAGCTCCTCGAGCTCTGCCTTGTATTCTTCATCGACTTCGTTTAGAATTTCTCGGTCATTGTTATGTCCGCCCTTTGACCTCTTATCCTTACCGGATTTGTTCTTGTCAAACTGCCTCTTTATCTCTTCCTTGCGATATGTGTAGATATCCTCTGAAAGCTTGTCGCTTCCGTCCTCTTCCTTCTCGCCAGTAAAAAGCCTTACTCTCACAGTCTCTCTAAATATATTAGAATCTATAACCTTTGCTCTGCCGTCACTTGTCTTAACTATCTCACCGCTCTCAGGCATACCCTTGCGAAGCTCGATATACACATCGTTCTCATACTTTAGGCAACACATTAGCCTTCCACATATACCCGAAATCTTTCCAGGATTTAGGGAGAGATTTTGAGTCTTTGCCATCTTGATAGATACAGGCTGAAAATCTGTTAGCCACGAAGCACAGCAAAGCCCTTTACCACAAGGTCCGCATCCGCCGATAATCTTGGCTTCATCTCTAACCCCCACCTGCCTGAGCTCTATTCTCATCCTGAAAACGCTAGCCAAGTCCTTGACAAGCTCTCTAAAATCTATCCTTCCATCTGCAGTGAAGTAAAACACAATCTTGTTATTATCAAAAGTATATTCCACATCTATGAGCTTCATCTCAAGTCCGCGCTTGTCAATCTTCTCCTGACAAATACGCATCGCTTCAGACTTCTTACTTTCGTTCTCATCCCTACGCTTGATATCTTCTTCCGTAGCTATCCTAATAATAGGCTTGAGCGGCTTAATCACGCTCGAATCCTTGATAACATTAGGCTGCATTGCAATATATCCAAATTCGAGTCCTCTAGCAGTCTCTACGATTACACCGCATCCGACCTCGAGTCCTTCTAAATCTAGCGGATCAAAATAGTATACCTTACCATTGTTGCGAAATTTAACGCCGGCTACATTTATCATCGCTTACCTTCCCATCTTTAAAATTAAATTCTTCATAGCGTATCTAAAATTAGAATTGCCATTAATGCTGCGTCTAGCCTCCTCAACATAGGAAATGTACTTCGCAGCTTTATTTCTATTCATTACCGCAGAGCCACTGTTTATCAGATACTCTCTCAAAACTCTTTCTATCGCATCAAGAAAGCTCAAAGCCCCGCGTCTATCCTTCACACATTTATCGAGTAAATTCTTCTGCTCATAAAACAAATTGCGATCAACGACCATCTTTATCAAAGCCTCAGCATTAGCGAGTAACTTTGCATCATCTGCCAAACACAAATCTGCATCATTAATTCTGATGCTAGCACATCTTGATCTAACAGTCGGAAGTAAATTTACGCTGTTCTCAGACAAAAGCATTATCAAAGAGCTAGCCTTCGGCTCCTCAAGTGTCTTAAGAAGTCTGTTCTGCGCTCTATCCGTCATTGTATCTGCAGATTCGATGATTGCAACGTGCATCTTTCCCTCTGCTGAGGGAACCATCGCAAGCTCCCCCTGCAAATGTTCTATTGCCTCGTTCTTGATTGACTTCTCATCCTGAAGGTAGTGAAGATCCTCGTAAGAATCCTTATCTATGCGCTTACAAATACTACACTGGTCACATCCCTCACCAGGTTTTTCCTTGCATAGAGTTGCCTTTGCAAAAGCCTTTGCAATCCCTGGCTTATCAATTAGGCTATCGCCCTCGATAATATATGCATGTGTAATATTACCTTTTATAATCGCATCGCTGAGAGACTCTAGCGATTTACCATATTTAAAATACTTACTAAGTCCCACAACAACCTCTGAATTTACCTTGCAAGAATCACATCGAGCTTTTCGATAATCTCAGACTTAACTGACTCAATATCTTTGCACGCATCAATCCTTATGATTCTATCTCTATTTGCCTCATCATCCATAAGTGCAAGATATCCATTATACACTCTCATGCGGAAAGAATCCTCCTGAAGCTCCATCCTATCCTTACCTTCTCCCCTGCTATCTATACGGCTAGAAGCACTATGTGGGTTTATATCAAGAAAGAATGTATAGTCAGGCATAGATCCATCTACTGCGTATTTGTTAATATCCCAAATTGCATCACCCATCTGCCTACCATAAGCCTGATAAGCAATACTCGAGTCTACAAATCTATCGCATACGACAACCTTGCCCTCTAAAAGCGCAGGTTTAATAACCTCACTTACAATCTGTGCACGAGAAGCAGCATAAAGCATTGCTTCAGTCATAGCACACATTTCTGCATTAGCTGGATCCAAAAGAATGTCTCTTATCTTTTCACCTATGCTTGTGCCACCTGGTTCCCTAATAAATAAAGCATCAACACCTCTAAGCTCTAAATAATCCTTAATATTAGCTAGCTGTGTAGACTTTCCGGAACCATCGCCTCCCTCAACGGATATAAATATACCCTTGTTCAAATCAGGTTCACACTTAGGCACGATTCCTGGCATTCTCTTGTCATTGCACATATCTATTTCCTTTTAATGACCATATCTATCATTCTGTTAAAGAGCAGAAAAGCAATATATGCCATTGGACAAACTAAGAGTATGCAAAAATATAATCTTAAAAATCAACATATATCTGCTCCTTTAAATGTAAAATTTACATATAGGTAAATTATACCATTTGTACCAGATAATTACAATCTAGTAAAAAGTATTCTAGACATAAAAAAAGACTGCATAAGCAGTCTTTAATGAACCGGCAACGTCCTATCTTCCCGGGCAGTCGCCCACCAGGTATTGTCGGCGCTGAAGAGCTTAACTACTGTGTTCGAGATGGGAACAGGTGTGACCTCTTCGCTATAATCACCGGATTAAACCTTACTAAATAACGCTTCTCACTAGCATTTCTTTTCCTTTGAAACCACTGGTCAAGTGCTCGACCTATTAGTATCAGTCAGCTTAATACATTACTGCACTTACACCTCTGACCTATCACGTGGTAGTCTCCCACGGGTCTTACCTTAAAGGAGGAAATCTATTCTTGTGGGGGGCTTCGCACTTAGATGCTTTCAGCGCTTATCCCGTCCATACGTGGCTACCCAGCTATGCCCTTGGCAGAACAACTGGTGCACCAGAGGTATGTCCATCCCGGTCCTCTCGTACTAAGGACAGCTCCACTCAAATTTCCAACGCCCACAGCGGATAGGGACCGAACTGTCTCACGACGTTCTGAACCCAGCTCGCGTACCTCTTTAATGGGCGAACAGCCCAACCCTTGGGACCTACTCCAGCCCCAGGATGAGACGAGCCGACATCGAGGTGCCAAACACCCCCGTCGATGTGAACTCTTGGGGGGTATCAGCCTGTTATCCCCGGGGTAGCTTTTATCCGTTGAGCGATGGCCCTTCCACTCGGAACCACCGGATCACTAAGCCCGACTTTCGTCCCTGCCCGACTTGTATGTCTCGCAGTCAAGCTCCCTTCTGCCTTTGCACTCTACGCGCGATTTCCGACCGCGCTGAGGGAACCTTTGGGCGCCTCCGTTACTCTTTAGGAGGCGACCGCCCCAGTCAAACTGCCCACCTGACACTGTCTCAGCACCGGTTCACGGTACATGGTTAGAATTCCAGCGTTACAAGGGTGGTATCCCAACGATGACTCCGCAAATACTGGCGTACTTGCTTCATTGTCTCCCACCTATCCTGTACATGCAACGCCGAAACTCAATATCAAGCTACAGTAAAGCTCCACGGGGTCTTTCCGTCCTGCTGCGGGTAACCGGCATCTTTACCGGTACTACAATTTCACCGAGTCTATTGTTGAGACAGTGCCCAGATCATTACGCCTTTCGTGCGGGTCGGAACTTACCCGACAAGGAATTTCGCTACCTTAGGACCGTTATAGTTACGGCCGCCGTTTACTGGGGCTTAAGTTCAGTGCTTCTCTTGCGATGACACGTCCCCTTAACCTTCCAGCACCGGGCAGGCGTCAGCCCCTATACTTCAGCTTTCGCTTTTGCAGAGACCTGTGTTTTTGGTAAACAGTTGCCTGGGCCTTTTCACTGCGGCCTGCCGAAGCAGGCACCCCTTCTCCCGAAGTTACGGGGTTATTTTTGCCGAGTTCCTTAACAATAGTTCTCTCGCTCACCTTAGGATTCTCTCCTCATCTACCTGTGTCGGTTTGCGGTACGGGCACCTTAGGTCTAATTAGCGGCTTTTCTTGACAGTGTGAAATCAGCTGCTTCCGGTCTATTGACCACCCCATCACGCCTCAGAATATATATGAACGGATTTGCCTATTCATACTCCCTTGACGCTTGGACACGCTCTACCAACGGCGTGCTCAGCTTATCCTCCTGTGTCCCCACATCATTCAAACAACCTTCGGTGGTACAGGAATTTCTACCTGTTATCCATCGCCTATGGCTTTCGCCCTCGGCTTAGGCCCCGACTAACCCTGAGTGGACGAACCTTCCTCAGGAAACCTTAGATTTTCGGTGGGCAGGATTCTCACCTGCCTCGCGCTACTCATGCCAACATTCTCTCTCGTATAAAGTCCACAATACCTTACAGTACTGCTTCAACCCGTATACGACGCTCCTCTACCATACATTAAGTATCCGTAGCTTCGGTAATAGGTTTTAGCCCCGTTTATCTTCGGCGCAGGGTCACTCGACTAGTGAGCTATTACGCACTCTTTGAATGAATGGCTGCTTCTAAGCCAACATCCTAGCTGTCTGTGCAACCCCACATCCTTTCCACTTAACCTATATTTTGGGACCTTAGCTGACGGTCTGGGCTGTTTCCCTTTCGACTATGAAACTTATCTCACATAGTCTGACTCCCGTAGATGATACTCTGGTATTCGGAGTTTGATAGTTTTCGGTAACCGGTGAAGGCCCCTAGAACATTCAGTGCTCTACCCCCAGGTATCTTACTACGAGGCTAGCCCTAAAGCTATTTCGAGGAGAACCAGCTATATCCGAGTTCGATTGGAATTTCACCCCTATCCACACCTCATCCTAACCTTTTTCAACAGATATAAGTTCGGTCCTCCATAACCTATTACAGTTACTTCAACCTGGACATGGATAGATCACCCGGTTTCGGGTCTACAGCATGCAACTTTCGCCCTTTCAGACTCGATTTCTCTACGGCTCCAGTGCTCCAGCACCTTAACCTCGCTGCATACCATAACTCGTTGGCCCGTTCTACAAAAAGTACGAGGTCACTTGCGCTCCCTCTGCTTGTAAGCATAAGGTTTCAGGTTCTATTTCACTCCCCTCCCGGGGTCCTTTTCACCTTTCCCTCACGGTACTATTCACTATCGGTCACTGGGTAGTATTTAGGCTTGGGGGGTGGGCCCCCCGGCTTCAAACCGAATTCCACGTGTTCGGTCCTACTCTGGTGTCACATAGGTGATACTTATTTTTCGCATACGGGGATATTACCCTCTGTGTCGCAAACTTTCCAGTTGTCTTCTGCTAAACTTGTATCTACCATGGCTGTGATCCACAACCCCGTTAGTAAACTAACGGTTTGGCCTCTTTCCCTTTCGCTCGCCGCTACTTAGGAAATCGATTTTTCTTTCTCTTCCTCCGGGTACTTAGATGTTTCAGTTCCCCGGGTTGCCTTTATTCGTACTATAGATTCATACGAAAATACCTACACATTACTATAGGTGGGTTCCCCCATTCGGAAATCTACGGATTGACGGATATGTGCTCCTCCCCGTAGCTTATCGCAGCTTGTCACGTCCTTCATCGGCTCCCAGTGCCAAGGCATCCGCCTTATGCTCTTTTTCACTTGACCATCAAGTGTGTAGCTTTTACCATTATTAATTAACTTCAGTAAATTGCTCTTTTCTGGTTTCTCGGTTGAAATCGTTTACCCTTGCTATTCGTTAGACTCTCTTTCGATTATCTTTTAGAAACTTACGTTTCTAGCAAAAATTTCTCGATTTCGTTTCGTTGTGATTTGTTGTTACAAATCTTTTCGTTTTTTTGTGATACACGTTATTTAGTTTTCAAGGTTCATGGTGGAGAATAAGGGAATCGAACCCTTGACCCCCTGCGTGCAAAGCAGGTGCTCTCCCAGCTGAGCTAATTCCCCACGATACCAGAGAAAATTCTCATAGCATGAAATGGTCTATCCTTAGAAAGGAGGTGATCCAGCCGCACCTTCCGATACGGCTACCTTGTTACGACTTCACCCCAGTCATTGGTTTTGCCTTAGGCGATAGATTAACTAACCGACTTCGGGCACCCCCAACTTCCATGGTGTGACGGGCGGTGTGTACAAGACCCGGGAACGCATTCACCGCGGCATTCTGATCCGCGATTACTAGCAACTCCAACTTCGTGTAGGCGAGTTGCAGCCTACAGTCCGAACTGGGACCGGCTTTTGGGATTCGCTCCCCCTCACGGGTTCGCTGCCTGTTGTACCGGCCATTGTAGCACGTGTGTAGCCCAGAACATAAGGGGCATGATGATTTGACGTCATCCCCACCTTCCTCCGAGTTTTCCCCGGCAGTCCCACTAGAGTGCCCAACTAAATGATGGCAACTAATGGCAAGGGTTGCGCTCGTTGCGGGACTTAACCCAACATCTCACGACACGAGCTGACGACAACCATGCACCACCTGTCTCTCTTGTCCGAAGAAGGATCCGATTAAGGATCTGTCAAGAGGATGTCAAGTCCTGGTAAGGTTCTTCGCGTTGCTTCGAATTAAACCACATGCTCCGCTGCTTGTGCGGGTCCCCGTCAATTCCTTTGAGTTTTACACTTGCGTGCGTACTCCCCAGGCGGAGCACTTAATGCGTTAACTGCGGCACCGAAGTCTTGCGACCCCGACACCTAGTGCTCATCGTTTACGGCGTGGACTACCAGGGTATCTAATCCTGTTTGCTCCCCACGCTTTCGTGCCTCAGTGTCAGTAACAGTCCAGAAAGTCGCCTTCGCCACTGGTGTTCCTCCTAATATCTACGCATTTCACCGCTACACTAGGAATTCCACTTTCCCCTCCTGCACTCAAGCACCCCAGTTCGCAAGGCGAACAATGGTTGAGCCATTGCCTTTAAACCCTGCGCTTAAGGTGCCACCCTACGCACTCTTTACGCCCAATAATTCCGGATAACGCTCGCCCCCTACGTATTACCGCGGCTGCTGGCACGTAGTTAGCCGGGGCTTCCTCCAAGGGTAATGTCATTTGTTTCTTCCCCTAGGACAGAAGTTTACAACCCGAAGGCCTTCATCCTTCACGCGGCGTTGCTGCATCAGGCTTGCGCCCATTGTGCAATATTCCCCACTGCTGCCTCCCGTAGGAGTTTGGACCGTGTCTCAGTTCCAATGTGGCCGATCACCCTCTCAGGTCGGCTACTGATCGTTGCCTTGGTAAGCCGTTACCCTACCAACTAGCTAATCAGACGCAGGCCCATCCTATACCGATAAATCTTTGACAAGTGATACATGTGTATCTCTTGCGTTATGGGGTATTAATCACCTTTTCGGGTGGCTATCCCCCTGTACAGGGCAGGTTGCCTACGCGTTACTCACCCGTCCGCCGCTTTCCATAAAGAAAATCTACCGAAGCTTCATTTCTTTATTTCTCGCTCGACTTGCATGTGTTAGCACGCCGCCAGCGTTCATCCTGAGCCAGGATCAAACTCTCAATTAGTTTGTATATTAAGCTTTCGCTTGAATATCTATCCTATTTCTCCAAGAACGCTATTGCGCTTGCAATATTCTATTCAGAATCATTGTTTTGTTTGAGAAATTGTCGTTGTATCTTTCGATACATGCAATCATTTCAGATTGCAGAACCATAATTAGTTCTTACCATGTTACATGGTCAAATTTTATTTGACTATTTCTATGCTATGAGGTTTTCTAGGTTCTTGCTGTCGCATTTGACAGCTTAATCATATTACCATTTCTACTAGGTTATGTCAAGAAGTTTTTCATTCTTTTTTTAACTTTTCTAAATGGTTTTTCTCTGCCGCTCTTCGCGACAGCTTGATTATACTACCACAGCATCAAATACATTGTCAATCACTTTTTTGAAATTAATCGAAATAAATCTAAGTACTTCTTTGCTGTGCAAATAAAACCCTAATTTACATATATCCTTATAGTCTTGTTATCCTGCTTTGCTTCTTTGATACATGCTGATATATCAACAAAATCTGTAGCTGCAATTATGTCCTGATCGGATATATCTCTTTTGATAATCTTGTATTCTTTAGACTTTCTGTCTATGAACTTGCTCTCATCCCATCCATGCTCACTGACCATTAATGGAAGAGCTCCGTAGTGCACGTCATCGGTTTCGAGTGAATCAATTACTCTCTCTGCTCCTAGCTCTTGAAGCAAGATTACCGTTTCTTCATTGTATACGTTGAAACCATAGTCAGCGTATAGATGCAAAGTTTCTCCACGCCCATACTTTCTCTCGATCGTCTTAATAAATGCAAGCGTACCGAGGTTACCTATATATATTCCATGTTTACCGGCCAGTTTCCAAAGCGTTTCTTCATTCTTTGATAAAATCTTATATTCCTTGCCCTTTGATATATTACTTATATATGGAATGATTCTTTCGTCGTCAGGACACTCTCCCACTAGAGCCGCTGCAGGAATTAGATAGCTGAGTTCAACTTCCGATTCTGTACACTTCGCTTCGGTTTCAGATTTATCGAATTTTTTATATGCATCTAGGCTGTAGAAGAACATTTCTAATCTTGCGCTATCATCTCGTTTTGCTTTTAGTAGCGAACTAGGAAGCTCAAGTGTCGGCTTTCCGTTTTTTATATATCCGTTCCTTCCTTCACATAGGGCTGATTCGAATAAACTTAGCGTCTCACGCCTTAATTTGTTTAGTTCGGACATCTGAACCTTTAGACAGAATTCTCCGTTAAAATCGATTTTTTCGGCATCGAACGGGCTTCCGCCCAATTTGGCTAGTGCTTTAGCTATTCTTTCTCTTGCAGATGTTTCTGCAGGCTCAAAACGCTCCGTCTCATTTACTACGCTTATGATTCCGTTTTCATCGCTTATGCGAATCTGTATCTTTCCATCTAGCTCATTGCATTCTATATTTATCTTTGCTTTACGTAAGAACTTGCCCTCGTTCCAGTCTTTGTTTTTATAGCTATTTGCTGCTAGCTCGATTTGATCCTTACTAGTTATCCTGTAGACTGTGCACGACTTCTCGACACGATCTTTGATGTCACCAACTATGTATATGCCTTTGCCATCTTCCTTTAGATAAGTTACGACGTTGCCTGCCCTAATATTTTTACCACGAATTTCAATTCCATCGCCTAGGCGCAGCTCTTTGCTAGAGCTTATTTTGATTAGATTTCTACCTGCATTTGCGTTTAAAACCTTGCCTATTTCGACGCCTTTGTGCTTTGATATTTCACCCGACATGAAGTCTGATGGATTTTGTTCGTTTAGGTAGGCGCTTGTGAATCCTCTATTGAATATCTGCGTTAATGCAAGTCTATCTTCTTTGTTAAGCTCATAGCTTCCATTCTTTGCATAGATGTCGAGGTATTTGCGATATATTGATGTCACGACTGCAACATATTCTGGCGATTTCATTCTGCCTTCGATTTTGAGCGAGCGCACTCCTGCTTCGCAGAGTTTGTCAAGATGGTCTATCATCGACATGTCGCTCGGACTTAGAAGAGCAGTTTCTTTTGTTTCGCCGTTCCTTCCGCACTTTTATACGGAAGTCTACACGGCTGAGCACAGCCTCCTCTGTTTCCGCTTCGGCCACCTATGTAGCGACTCATCTGACACTGCCCCGAATAGCAGACACAGATTGCACCATGACAGAAGACCTCGATTTCGCAAGGCGTCTCTTTACACAAAGTTTCGATTTCGGCTAGCGATAATTCTCTTGCTGGTACAACGCGACTGAAGCCTAGGTCCATTGCCTGAAACACTCCGTCCTTATCGAATACAGATGCCTGTGTTGACATATGAAGTTCGAACCCAGGAAGGTGTTTTCTTACAAGATTAGCAAAGCCTATGTCTTGAACGATTATAGCATCGACTCCAATCTCATATAGATTCTTTGCATATTCTAGTGCTTCGAGCAGTTCCTCATCCTTTATAAGGACATTTACTGTTATGTAGACTTTTACGTTTCTTTTATGTGCAAAGCGCACCGCCTCTTCTATCTCGGATAGCTCAAAATTATGAGCATTGATTCTTGCATTGAAAAGATTGCCTCCTGCGTAGACGGCATCTGCTCCACTTTCGACCGCCGCAATAAAAGCCTCTTTGCTTCCGGCAGGGGCAAGCAACTCGCATATGTTTCTATTTTTGCTCAGGCTGTTTTGCTTTTCCATTATCACCTAGCTTCTTTCCATGAAATTGATAGTAGCACACCTCAAGTCTACCGTTGTATAGCTTGCGCCTTCTATCAGCCTTTCTTCCGAAGACCTTTGCTTCAATGTCCTTGTCCGTGGTTACCATGAACATAGACCAGCTTGGATTTTCAGCAAAGAACTTCTTGTACTTGCTGTAGATTGTCTGCTATCTGTTTTTGCTCACCGATTCTCTCGCCATAAGGCGGATTTGTTATGATTATTCCTGAAGGTTTTGATGCTTTGATCCTAGCCATATCTGCATTTATGAATCTAATGCATTCGTCAACTCCTGCTTCGATAGCATTTTCCTTTGCAGCCTCGATAGCCATCTTATCTATATCAATTGCGACGATATCTAGCTTTGCTTCATCATCCATCAAATCGTAGGCGCGCTTCTTCTCTTCCTTCCAGAGCTTCTTGTCTATGGCTTCCCATTCTTCACATGCGAAACTTCTTGAAAGTCCCGGTGCAATATTCCTTCCTATCATCGCAGCCTCTATTGCTATAGTTCCAGAGCCACAACAAGGGTCGAGTAATACTCTGTCCTTATTCCAAAATGAAAGCTGTACCATTGCAGCTGCAAGAGTCTCTTTAATTGGAGCAGCTACCGTTTTAACCCTGTAACCTCTCTTGTGAAGTCCAGATCCGCTTGTATCTACCGTCAAAGTAACCCTATCTTTTAGTATGGTAACCTTTACCGTATACTCTGCACCAGTTTCTGGAAGGTTCTCCATCATATATGCCTCACCGAGTCTAGAAGCTATTGCCTTCTTGCAGATTCCCTGACACGCAGGCACACTATGAAGCTGAGACTTAACCGAAGTTCCAGTAACTGTGAACTTTCCATCCGGCGGTATAAGCGCTTCCCACATCAAAGCCTTTGTCTGTTGAAAGAGCTCCTCAAAGGTCCTTGCCTCAAACTCTGCCATCTTTAGCAAAACTCTATCGGCCGTTCTCAGCCAAAGATTGCTCCTTACTATAGCACGCTCGTCGCCCTCAAAGGTAACCTTTCCGTCCTCAGTTTTGAGCACCTTGTAATCAAGGCTTTCTATTTCGCGCCTTACAACAGCTTCAAGTCCAAAGGTCGCTGTCGCTATCAGCTCATATCTCATCGTCTTCTCCTATATCTTTCTAACATCTTTCCTTTGATGCGAGAATTCATACATCAAAGATAATTATCCCTTTTGCGGTACAGCCTTAGGCTAGCTACCATTTAAAAATGGACGCCTCCCATGTGAAACACAAGGAAGCATCCACTAATCTGACTTATTTATAAAATGTGTTCTCAAGTATTATGCACATTATAGATAAGGTTCTCTTCTGTTGAGTTTGTTGCTCTCAATTGACTCGATAACGTTTAGCGCATTTCCGGTTCCTATCGCAACGCACTGCTCAGGATTCTCAGCAATTCTTACGTTTATTCCTGTTCTTGCCTGAATACGCTTGTCTAGTCCGTAGAGGTAGGCACCACCACCTGTTAGAACTATGCCTGAGCTTGTGATGTCGGCCGCAAGTTCAGGAGGTGTCTGCTCAAGAACGCTATGCACCGCCTCGCAGATTGTGTATAGAGGTTCCTCAAGAGCTTCCATGATTTCTTCTGATGTTATCTCTACAACCTTAGGAAGTCCACTTACAAGGTCTCTACCTCTGCACTCAGCAGTTATGGTCTCTTCTCTTGGTGATGCTGTTCCGAGCTTCTTCTTGAGATCCTCACTTGTTCTCTCACCTATGTAGAGCTTGTGATTCTTTCTCATATATCTAACGATGTACTCGTCAAACTTATCTCCGGCAACCTTAACAGAAGCACTAGCAACGATACCGCCCAGAGCGATTACCGCAATGTCTGTTGTACCACCACCGACGTCTATTACCATAACTCCGTCTGGTCTAGCGATATCAAGACCAGCACCGATAGCTGCAGCTACTGGGTTCCTCAATTAGATAAACATTCTTGCCGCCCGCCTGTGTAGCCGCTTCTCTAACCGCACGCTTTTCTACTTCGGTTACTCCACTAGGCACGCAAACCATGATTCTTGGCTTAAAGAAGAAACCGCTGCCACAAGCCTTTTTGATGAAGTACTTAAGCATCTTCTCTGTAATATCATAGTCTGAGATTACACCATCTCTAAGTGGCTTAACTGCAACTATATTAGCAGGTGTTCTACCTAGCATCTGTCTTGCCTCTTCACCTACTGCAAGAATCTCATCTGTATCCTGATTAACCGCAACAACAGACGGCTCCTCAAGTACGATACCCTTATTCTTTATATAAACCAATACATTGGCTGTTCCCAAATCTATTCCAACTTCAGTTGCCATAAAATTTCCTTTCCATCAACAAAATAGTTACTCCTATTATATACAAGATATGAACTTTTTTCAATGCAAAGCATGTTTTTGATTTGTAAAAGAGCTAATTTTTAAGTAGATTTTTGATGGAGTTTATCAAAGCATCTACATCCTCTTCCGTTGTTCCCCACGCAGTTACAAACCTTGCTACGATTTTGCCATCTCTCTCAGGAGTCCATTCATAAAAGAAAAAGTTCTTCTCAAGCTCCTTTACTACCTCAGTTGGCAGATAAGGAAATACCTGATTCGTCTGAGATGTTCCCAAAAATTCGCATCCAAGCTCATCTAATCCATTTCTCAGCTTTTCTGCCAGCTCGTTTGCGTGCCTTGCCATTCCGAAGTAGATGCTGTCTTCTCCACCTTCGAGCAAAGCTTCAAACTGAACACCTATAAGTCTCCCCTTTGCGAGGAGACCGCAGTTCTGTTTAATCATCCAGCGGAAATGCTCGTTCATCTCAGGGTTTGATATTATGAGCGCCTCTCCGAAAAGAGCCCCATTTTTGGTTGCACCTAGATAAAAAGCATCGCATAGTTTTGCAAGTTCCTTTAGACTCACATCACAGTACTTACTTGTGAGTGCCGAGGCCATTCTCGCGCCATCGATATATAGGTACATATCTCTTGCCTTACAGCAATCATACAGTGCCTCAAGTTCAGCTTTACTATATAAAGATCCGCACTCTGTCGGCTGAGAGATATACACTAGCTTAGGGATTACAGTGTGCTCATCTTCATATTCATCCCAGGCTGCATTTATACTCTTTACTGTGAGTTTTCCGTCTTCATCTGGCATGGCAATTATTCTATGACCCGTCGCCTCAACGCCGCCAGTCTCATGTGAATATATATGTCCGGTTTTCACAGCTACAACTGCCTCGTAAGGTCTCAGGCTTGCCGAAATTAAAGTAACATTACAAGGGGTTCCACCGACCATCATATGCACGTCGCAGTCTTCTCTTCCGATAAGCTCCTTAATCATCTTTGCCGCATTCTCACAATGAACATCTAATCCATATCCGTCTGTATGCTCAAGGTTTGTTTTCTGCAAGGCCTCAGGAACCTTAGGGTGTGCTCCCTGGCTATAATCCGACCTAAAATAAATCATGCCTATTTCCTCCCTCTATATGTTAAGTTTGCCTTTTCTAAAGCAATTACGACAGCCGGAATCAAAACTATATGAAAAAGTATTGCCCTGGCATCGCATCTATAAAAGCATATGTCATAAACATTTGATATGTGAAACAAAGTCCGTGCCTGACTCGAAAGCACAATCATACTCGCTCCCCAGACAATTCTACCAACTATCATTGCCGTTATCAGAGAAACATATATACTACCTGTCTTCCTAGGAAGCTGGCTATATAGCAAGCCCGATATTAGTCCATAGGTCGCAAGCTCAAGACTCATTGCAAATCCCATCGGCATCAAAGCTGGCACTCCATGTATTAAAAGGTTTAGCATCGGCGCAGCCACGCCAACAACAAACCAATCACTGGTCCACAAGCAAACCAGCTATCAAAACTGGAATATGCATAGGGCGAAGCCCTTGCCCAAAGCGCGGAACTTGATCAGTAAGCATCGGTAAACCAGCACTAATTGCAAGGCATATCAGCGCCATAATTAAGTATGAAGTTTTAGTTACTTTCTTTTTCTTTGCCATACATTCTCCTAGTTTTTCCTATCGATTATAATAACACACCTGCGTTCTCTGTCAAATGAAATAGGACTAGATTATTAGATACAAAAAACCCGAACTGAGCATTCTCAGTTCGGGTAAAAAACATTTTTTATTGGCTTAATGCTATTTCTCTACTACTAGAGCTGTTCCCATTCCGCCACCGATGCAAAGTGTAGCAAGACCCTTCTTAGCATCTTCTCTCTTTAGCATCTCGTGAATCAATGTAACGAGGATACGGCATCCTGATGCTCCGATTGGGTGACCAAGCGCGATAGCTCCACCGTTTACGTTTAGCTTAGCAGGATCAATTCCTAGATCCTTACCAACTGCTAGAGCCTGAGCTGCGAATGCTTCATTAGCTTCGATTAGGTCCATATCAGCAACTGTTAGACCAGCCTTGTCAAGAGCCTTCTGTGATGATGGAACAGGTCCTACACCCATGATCTTAGGATCAACACCAGCTGATGCGTATGAAACGATCTTTACTAGTGGTGTTAGGCCAAGCTCCTTAGCTTTGTCAGCTGACATTACTACTACTGCAGCACCTGAATCGTTGATTCCTGATGCGTTACCAGCTGTAACTCCTCTTCCGTCCTTCTTGAATGCTGGCTTTAGCTTTCCAAGCTTATCAAGAGTTGAACCGAACTTAGGGTGCTCGTCTGTATCGAAATACGATAGGATCACCCCTTCTTCTGTGGGATTTCTACAGGAACGATTTCTTCCTTGAATCTGCCTGCCTTAACAGCAGCTTCAGCCTTTAGCTGTGAATCAAGAGCGAAACTGGTCCATCTGCTCTCTTGTGATTCCCCACTCTTCAGCAACGTTCTCAGCTGTAACACCCATGTGGTAGTTGTTGAATGCGTCCCAAAGTCCATCGTTAACCATTGAGTCAACCATCTTTGTATCAAACATTCTTGCTCCCCATCTTGCTGATGGAACTACGTATGGAGCTAGTGACATGTTCTCTGCACCACCTGCAACGATGATGTCAGCATCTTCTGCCTTGATGATCTGAGCAGCAAGCTCAACAGCTCTTAGTCCGCTTCCGCAAACCTTGTTGATTGTCATTGCAGGAACTTCCTTTGGAAGACCAGCATCTAGCATCATCTGTCTTGCTACGTTCTGTCCAAGACCAGCCTGAAGAACGTTACCCATGATAACTTCATCAACCATCTCTGGCTTAACTCCAGCCTTTTCTAGTGCTCCCTTTATAACAACTGCTCCTAGCTCTCTAGCTGAAACATTCTTAAGTGTTCCACCAAAGCCACCAATAGCTGTTCTAACTGCGCTTACGATTACAACTTCTCTCATTGTAAGTACCTCCTAATGTCGTATTTTTCTCCGAAATTTATTCGTTTCCTAATATAATATAAGTACAATAACCTGATACATCCACTTTACAACATTGTTAAATAATAGTCAATACCAAAATGGAAATTCTTTAACAAATTATTTCCTAAAATGGGCGTAAAAAAGGCGTTCCATATATTCTGGTTTAAGAGCCTCCTTGGCCTGTCTGAGATTTTCTAGTCCCATGTCTTCTTCCCTGTTTACATACTCAACGCTCTCAGGAAGTTGCTTGCAGAACTCTCGACAGACTACCTGGTATATCCCCCTAAAATTGTCATTTGCTTTCTCAAAATGTTCAATCGCCATGCTATCAGAAACAGTCTCTCCTATTGCAAAGCCCTCGAGCTTTCCATTAATGTAAATAGCTGCTGAATAAACATTTGGTTCCTCTACTAGTTTGAGGATTTGTCCTATCGCATCAAACTCCGTTTCTAGAGAATCTATCTCCTCATCCTGCTCCTTGAGTTCCTTTTGCTCAGTGGCAAAGGCTAAAACCTCATCCCTCATGTCTAAAGTGATTGGCTTTACTTCGTACTCAAAATTCTTGAGGAAGTAGTTCATATGATTTTTCTTCTTGTGCAGTGCTCTTCCCTGACAGGTTTATGAGTTTATCCTTAAGGTAGACATATTCATCTGCATCACGGTTTTCGAAGATTTCTATCTCATCACCGAATGCCTCCTCTAGCAAGCCCTTCATTTTCTCTGGAATAGCTACGATGCGGAACTTGATTCCCATATCGTCATATCTTCTCTTGCATTCAAGAATAGCCTTGCGAAGTCTTGGGATGTCATACTCCCCATTATCTGTCAAAGGCATGGAGATTACCGAGTCACTTCCGTCACCGGCGCAGTTTCCACCCGCCATACAGACATAACCTTCGATGATGTCCCAGCTCAAACAGTAGCTTCTTCTCCATATGTAGTTTGTAATATATGTATAACCAGCTGCCCTATAGTCATATCCGTTAAAATATCTCAGTAAAGTAGCTTTGTCTCCTGATTCAGGATCCTCAAATGTGTGGCTAAATATCCTCATATATCAATTCTCCAATCCTTCAGTTTATCTAATTCCTCAAAGTCCGTAAGGTCTACCCTAAGCGGAGTTATCGTGATGTAGTCACAAGCATTGTGGAAAACATCAACATCATTTTTGTTTTCCTTGTGGTCTGGAATGTGACCCTTTAGTTTATATCTATCACCCTCGACATGCACAAATCCATCGTTGAAGTAACCCAGGCCCTAACTTAGATAGTTTAATGCCCCTCAGCTCTTCGATTGGTTTGTTTGGCGAGTTAATATTTAGAATCGTCTTTGGCGCAAGCTCATTCTTTGCGTAGTCTATCAAAGCAATGGCCGCCCGGCACGCTCCATCAAAATGGGATGAATCGCGGTCGTTCACCGAAACTGCAATCGCCTTATATCCTCTCATCGTAGCTTCTAGAGCAGCTCCGACTGTCCCTGAATATACGGTATCAGTTCCTAGATTGCTCCCCATGTTTATACCCGAATATACAATATCTAGCTCTATGCCATTAGCCTCACACATTTGAATACCAACCTTTGTGCAATCTGAAGGAGTTCCAGAAACCATCCACGCCATTTTGGCGCAAGGAAATTCTACTGGTCTCACAAAGATTTCCTCATCCAAGGTTATGGAGTGACTCTTACCGCTTTGCTGGGTACTCGGCGCGCAGACATAGACATCGCCGACTTCTGACATAGCTTTTGCTAAGGCCTTTATTCCATCGGCATGAATGCCGTCATCGTTAACGAGTAAAAAATTCATTAATATTTCATTACCTTTCCTATTGAGTCGTAGATGACAAGACTAGCCCTGCTATCATACGGAGTCTCTGTCTTATTTATCAAAACGAGTTCTTTACCGCGGTAGTAGTTTATAAGTCCTGCTGCTGGATAAACTGCAAGCGATGTTCCTCCTACTATGAGAAGATCCGCTTCTGATATAGCTTTGACCGCACCTTCTATAGTTGCATCATCAAGCATCTCCCCAAAGAGCACTACATCTGGCTTAATTCTGCCTGAGCAGCTGCAATAAGGAACGCCTTCTTTGCAGTTAGCCTCATCCATAACGTAATCAAGATCATAGAACTTTCCACACTTCTCGCAGTAGTTTCTGTTTACGCTGCCGTGGAGTTCATATACCTTAGTGTTTCCTGCCTTCTGGTGAAGTCCATCTATGTTTTGCGTAACTATCGCTGTTAGCTTGCCTTCTTGCTCAAGCTTAGCAAGAGCCTTGTGTGCATCGTTTGGCTCAGCCTCTGTGTAAACTAGATTCTCCTTGTAGAATTTATAGAATAGCTTGTTATGGCTAAAATAAAAATCCGCAGACACAATTGACTCCGGAGGATAGCCGTACTCAGTTTTTGCATGATATATTCCACTTTCAGACCTGAAGTCTGGGATATTGCTCTCCGTTGAAACTCCTGCTCCGCCGAAGAATACAATCTTGTTGCTCTTATCTATCAACCTTTTTAATCTTGGATCCATCTGAGCTCCTTTTAAAAAACATTTGCATGTGATAATATACAAAGAAACAGATTAAGTATATTATATCATATTCGAGGGGGTATGTTAACATGAAAAAGACACTCGACAGTTCTTATGGAAGGCAGAAAAGCCAAACTAGCGGCACGGGTAAGACTGCTCTTGTTTTGAGTGGCGGTGGCTCGCGTGGCGCTTATCAGTGCGGTGCATGGAGAGCTTTAATTGAACTTGGAATTCCAATAGACATGGTTGTCGGTGTCTCGGTCGGTTCTTTGAACAGTGCCATGGTAGTCCAAGGAGACCCCTTCCTTGCTTCTGAGCTTTGGCGCAAGCTTGTGACGGACAAAGTCTTTGATGTGAAGCCCGATGCTCAGATTACCGAATTTGCAGCTGAATTTTTCAAGCAGGGCGGTGCAGGTGTCAGCGGGCTTAAGGACCTTGTCGACACCTATCTTGATGAAGATTATATAAGAAAGAGCCCTATTGATTTTGGTCTTTTGACAGTCGAACTTCCTTTGATGAAGCCACACTATCTTTGGAAGGATGAAATTCCCGATGGAAAGATCGGAGACTACATTATAGCCAGTTCCTCCGCATTTCCGGCACTAAAGCCACACAACATTGATGGCAAAACCTATATCGACGGCGGATATGAGAACAACATGCCGATCCACATGGCTGTCGAACGCGGCGCAACAAACATCATTGCAATTTATCTTGATGCAGTTGGTAGATTTGATAAAAATAAAGAAATGTCTAGCTCCGAAAACATCAAGCTCATAAGTCCTAAATGGGACCTTGGGTCCTTCCTCGTATTTGACCCCGATAACACCGAGAATATCATTAGGCTCGGGTATCTAGATGCTATGAAGGTCTTTGGTATTTACGACGGCGACCTTTACAGCTTTGCGAAGAAGGAATTTGATAAGAATACTCTCAAAAAATTAGATTATCTAGCTTCAATATTTGAGCTAGATCCTTTGATTCTATATACGAGAAAGAGTTTTATCGCAAGGCTTGTCGACATTATTATAGAGTTCAACAAGCGCAGTGAAGCTTTGAAGGAGAAGGAACTAAATCCAAGTACCATCAAAGCGTACCTAAATAGCCTTAATAAGAAAACTTCTCCCTGCAGAGATAAACGCTGCAAAATTACTTCTTAGCTTTGAACTCCTGTAAACCTAAGCGTTGCACCAAGGAAATTGGATAGTCTCTCACTCTTCGGATTCTCGAAGATTTCCTGGGAGCTTCCTTCCTCGACAATTACTCCCGCATCCATGAAAGACTATGCGATCTGCAACCTCTCTTGCAAAGCTCATTTCGTGAGTTACAATAATCATTGTCATATCCTGACCGGAGAGGTCTTTCATAACCGAAAGCACTTCTCCTGTTGTCTCGGGATCGAGTGCCGATGTCGGCTCATCAAAGAGCATCAAATCGGGCTCCATGGCCAAAGCCCTTGCTATTGCAACTCTCTGTTTTTGTCCACCGGAAAGCTGTGCTGGGTATGCGCCAGCTTTATCGCTTAGTCCGACCATAGCAAGCAGCTTCTTTGCTTTTTCCTCAGCATCCTTGCGCTTTATTTTCTTTACCTTCACCTGAGCATAACTTATATTCTCAAGGCATGTCATATGTGGAAACAGATTGAAGTTTTGAAAAACCATCCCGCATTTACCATCTAGCTCTAGCTTACCCGACGTCACTTTTTCAAGTCCCCCTATACATCTTAGAAATGTGCTTTTCCCAGATCCCGAAGGCCCGATAATCGCAACAGTCTCTCCTTTTTTGATATTGAGCTTAACGCCTTTGACTGCATCTTCTGTTCCGAATCGCTTACTTATATTATCCGCTCTAAGTGTGTAACTCATCTCTTAACTCTCTCTTGCAAATTCTCTATGCTGACTTTGCATCATACTTTTTAAAATACTTTTCTAACTTACCTGCACCAAAGGTTAAAGCCCCTGTCATAATTAGATATATTACCGCTGCTACAACAAATGGTGTCATATCTGTAAGTCTGTTTACCGTTGTGCTTGTTGATCTCATCAAATCGATTACGGTACCTATTGTCGACGCAAGCGCTGTGTCTTTTACAAGCGTAATTGCTTCATTTACAACTGGTGGAAGTACTGCCTTCATAGTCTGCGGAAGGATGATATCCTTCATAGTTGCAAACTTTGATATTCCAAGTGCCTCTGCTGCCTCATATTGTCCCTCGTCTACGCTTGCAATTCCGCCCCTATAAATCTCTCCGAAATACGCTGCGTAATTCAAAACAAATGTCAGAATTACTGCAAGAAATGGATTGATTTTTACTCCAAGGCTTATTGGGAAGAAATAGTAGAAGAAGTAAAGCTGAAGTATCAGCGGAGTTCCTCTAAAAATCCATATGTATATTTTGCAAAACCATCTTATCGGCGGGATTTTACTTTCGCTTCCCAGCGCAAATGGTAACCCTAGCGGTAGCGAAAGTACTAGTGTCAAAACGAATATAGCAACTGTTACCTTTGCTCCGCTAAGTAAAAATGGTAAGTATTCTAAAATTGTATTCATTCTCTATTTCACTTCTTCGTAAACAACTATATCTTCTCCGAACCACTTCTTGCTTATCTCTGATGCAGTTCCGTCATCTATTAGTTCCTTGAGCGCCTTATTAACTTTATCGCGCATCTTTGTATTGCTCTTCTCAAAACCTATTACATAGTAATCGTTTCCAAATGAGAACTCGCATTTCTTCATAATGCCATCAAGATTCTTGTTTGCATACTCACCAAGCACTTGGTCTACAACGATTACATCTACACGTCCTGCCTTTAGGTCCATGATTGCATCATCATATGTGTCATACTCAGATACATTATCTGCGAAACTCTTGTAGTTCTTATCAGCCTTAATCATAGCAAGAGCTGATGAATCAACCTGCGTTCCCTATCTTTAGATTAGCAAGTTCGCTAGAATCCTTCACATCCACATCCGATGAATTTAGTGCCATTACCACAATCTTGTTATCTAGATACTTAGCTGAAAGAGCCATCTTTTCTTTTCTTTCAGGTGTAACTGACATTCCATTCCATACACAGTCAATCGATCCTGACTTTAACTCCATCTCCTTTGAATCCCAATCAATTGCCTTAAAGTCGACCTTCATATTTAGCTTCTTTCCAACAGCCTTTGCCATATCAATATCAAAGCCAACTAGCTTGCCCTTTGCATCTCGGAAGCCCATAGGAGCAAAGGTATCATCAAGCCCCACAACCAAGGTCTCTTTAGATTCCTTCTTCGTATCATCCTTGCCTCCGCATGCCGTCAAGGCACATGTCATAATCAAAGTTAATATAACCGCTGAGATTATAAATCTCTTACTTCTCTTTCCTTTTGTTTCTCCTATAAACATTCTATTCGTAGCCATTTTATTTCTTTCCCTCGCTTTATTGATTTATCGTGCTAAAGTATTAATGTGTTAAATATACCATTGAAAATTCAAACTGTCAACACCGTTTTTTTAAAAATTTTTTTATAAAAAAATACCGGCACTGCTGTGCCGGCATCTTATATCTACTTGTAATTTGACCTATTACTCGATGATCTCTGTTACAACACCTGAACCTACTGTTCTGCCACCTTCTCTGATAGCGAATCTTAGGCCTTCTTCGATAGCGATTGGTGTGATCAGTTCGATCTCCATGATTACGTTATCTCCAGGCATGCACATCTCTGTTCCTTCTGGTAACTTTAGGTCTCCTGTTACGTCTGTTGTTCTGAAGTAGAACTGTGGTCTGTATCCGTTAAAGAATGGTGTATGTCTTCCGCCTTCTTCCTTCTTTAGTACGTATACCTGTCCCTTGAACTTTGTATGTGGCTGAATTGTTCCTGGTGCTGCTAGAACCTGTCCTCTTTCGATTTCGTTTCTCTGTACACCTCTTAGTAGTGCTCCTACGTTATCTCCAGTTTCAGCATCATCTAGAAGCTTTCTGAACATCTCTAGGCCTGTTACTACTACTTTTCTCTTCTCGTCTGTGAGTCCGATGATTTCTACTTCCTCACCAACCTTTAGTACGCCTCTCTCAACTCTTCCTGTTGCTACTGTTCCTCTTCCTGTGATTGAGAATACGTCCTCTACTGGCATTAGGAATGGCTTATCGTTATCTCTTTCTGGTTCTGGAATGTAGCTATCTATTTCTTCGAATAGCTCTACAATCTTGTCTCCCCACTCGCTTGATGGATCTTCTAGTGCCTTAAGCGCTGATCCTCTGATGATTGGTGTGTCATCTCCTGGGAAGTCATACTCTGATAGTAGTTCTCTTACTTCCATCTCTACTAGATCTAGAAGTTCTTCGTCATCTACCATATCGCACTTGTTTAGGAATACGACGATGTATGGTACGCCTACCTGTCTTGATAGAAGGATGTGCTCTCTTGTCTGTGGCATTGGTCCATCTGTTGCTGCTACTACTAGGATAGCTCCGTCCATCTGCGCAGCACCTGTGATCATGTTCTTTACATAGTCAGCGTGGCCTGGGCAGTCAACGTGCGCGTAGTGGCGGTTTGGTGTCTCATACTCAACGTGTGATGTTGAGATTGTGATTCCTCTTTCCTTCTCTTCTGGTGCCTTATCGATCTTGTCGAACTCAACCTTCTCACCTAGTCCATATCTCTGGTTTAGTGTTGTTGTGATCGCAGCTGTAAGTGTTGTCTTACCGTGGTCTACGTGTCCGATTGTACCGATATTGATATGTGGTTTGTTTCTTTCAAATTTCTGTTTTGCCATTATTCTATTCCTCCAATTAGGTTACTTGCTTGCATTAACCTTTTCAACAAGGTTATCTGGAAGCTTCTCAAAGTGGTCAAACTGCATTACATATACACCACGACCCTGTGTCTTAGATCTAAGGTCTGTTGCATATCCAAACATTTCTGATAGAGGTACCATACCTCTAACTGCTACAGCACCGTTGTTCATATCTGAGCCTTCGATTCTTCCTCTTCTTGAAGAGATATCACCGATTACATCGCCCATATACTCATCCGGAACGGTTACCTCTACCTTGAATATAGGCTCAAGGAGAACTGGCTTACCCTTCTTTGCTGCTTCTCTAAATGCCATGGATGCTGCTACCTTAAATGCCATTTCAGATGAGTCAACTTCGTGGTATGAACCATCGTATAGTTCAACACCTACATCGACTACCTGATATCCAGCAACTGGACCAGTCTCCATAGCTTCTTTGATACCTGCCTCGATAGGTCCGATATATTCCTTTGGAACTGCACCGCCGACGATTGAGTTGATGAACTCAAATCCAGCACCTGGCTCACGTGGGAATACCTTAATCTTAACGTGACCGTACTGACCGTGACCACCAGACTGCTTAGCATACTTGTGATCCACATCTGCATTCTCGGTTATAGTTTCTTTATATGAAACCTGTGGCTTACCTACGTTAGCCTCTACCTTGAACTCACGAAGAAGTCTATCTACGATGATTTCTAGGTGGAGTTCACCCATACCTGCGATGATGGTCTGTCCTGTATCTTCGTTTGTGTATGTCTTGAAAGTTGGATCTTCCTCAGCAAGCTTCGCCAAAGCGATACCCATCTTTTCCTGACCTGCCTTGTCTTAGGCTCGATAGCAATCTCAATTACTGGATCTGGAAATTCCATTGACTCAAGAACAATTTCATTCTTTTCGTCGCAAAGTGTGTCACCTGTTGTAACATCCTTTAGACCTACAGCTGCAGCGATATCTCCTGAGTAAACCTTCTCGATTTCCTCTCTCTTGTTAGCGTGCATCTGAAGGATTCTTCCGAGTCTTCCCTTCTTGCCCTTTGTTGAGTTGTAAACATATGAGCCCGATTCAATAGTTCCTGAATATACTCTGAAGAACGCAAGCTTTCCTACGAATGGGTCAGCCATGATCTTAAACGCTAGTGCTGAGAATGGAGCCTCATCTGATGAAGGTCTTTCAGCCTCTTCTCCAGTAACAGGGTCAACACCCTTGATAGCTGGGATATCAACTGGTGATGGCATATAGTCGATAACTCCATCGAGCATCATCTGTACACCTTTGTTTCTGTAAGCTGATCCGCAGAATACAGGAACCATCTGGCAATCAATTGTCTGCTTACGGATAGTTTCCTTTACTTCTTCGATTGTCAGCTCTTCACCCTCGAGGAACTTCATCATGAGTTCTTCGTCGCACTCAGCAACTGACTCAATCATCTTTTCTCTCCACTCCTGAGCTATTTCCATCATATCTTCAGGAATATCTGTAATCTCGAATTCTTTTCCGAGATCATCCTTATAAATTTCCGCCTTCATAGTTACCAAGTCAATGATACCTACGAATGTTTCTTCTACTCCGATTGGTAGCTGAACAGGCACGGCGTTAGCCTTAAGTCTATCCTTTACCATATCTACTACCCTGTAGAAATTAGCTCCTAGAATATCCATCTTGTTGATGAAAATCATTCTTGGAACTCCGTATTTTTCAGCCTGTCTCCAAACTGTTTCGGACTGTGGCTCAACACCACCCTTAGCGCAGAGTACTGTAACCGCACCGTCAAGTACTCTAAGCGATCTTTCTACTTCAACTGTAAAGTCTACGTGGCCTGGAGTATCAATGATATTGATTCTGTTTCCCTTCCACTGTGCAGTAGTCGCAGCAGAAGTAATGGTAATACCACGTTCCTGTTCCTGTTCCATCCAGTCCATAACAGCTGCGCCGTCATGTGTCTCACCAATCTTGTGTGACTTACCTGTATAGAAGAGGATTCTTTCGGTTGTGGTAGTCTTACCAGCATCGATGTGGGCCATGATACCGATATTTCTTGTGTTCTCTAATGAGAATTCTCTACCTGCCATTACTTTTCCTCCGTCTAATCAAACTACCATCTGAAATGTGCAAATGCCTTATTAGCCTCTGCCATTCTATGTGTATCTTCTTTCTTCTTAACTGATGCGCCTGTGCTGTTAGCTGCGTCAATCAGTTCCTTTGCAAGTCTCTCTGCCATGGTTCTCTCGCCTCTTGCTCTAACAGCTGCTGTGAGCCATCTTAGGGCAAGTGTCTGTCTTCTCTCAGGTCTAACCTCAATAGGTACCTGATAGTTCGCACCACCGATTCTTCTTGCTTTTACTTCTAAAACAGGCATGATGTTGTTCATTGCCTTATCAAATACTTCCCAATGGTTCTTCACCAGTGATTTCCTTCACCTTGTCGAAAGCTCCGTAAACGATAGCCTGAGCTACGCCCTTCTTACCATCAAGCATGATGCTGTTGATAAGCTTTGCTACAACAAGATTTCCGTATACTGGATCAGGAAGTACTATACGTTTTGGTGTGTTTCCTTTTCTTGGCACTTCTCTTCCTCCCTCGCTTATTAACATCAAAATATAAATTTCGATATCTCATTCGCGGTATGCTACTAATTGCACGACTTCTCTTCACCGATACTCAAAGCGCAAGCGCTCTGGTCGATTACTCTGGATGACCCGGCAATCTTGTGGTCATTCAGTCTGTCCGGGGGTACTCGACAAAATTCGCTAAACGCTATTTGCCGTGGCGCTCAATATAAAATATATCAAGGGCTTAGTTCCCGATTGCTTGAATCAATAATTTACTTACTTTTTCTTTGGTCTCTTGGCACCGTACTTTGAACGAGCCTGACCTCTGTCATTAACTCCAGCTGTGTCGAGTGTTCCTCTGATGATGTGGTATCTTACACCAGGGAGGTCCTTAACTCTTCCACCTCTGATAAGCACTACGCTGTGCTCCTGAAGGTTGTGACCGATTCCAGGGATGTACGCTGTTACCTCAATTCCGTTAGTTAGACGTACTCTGGCAACTTTTCTAAGAGCTGAATTAGGCTTCTTAGGTGTTACTGTCTTAACAGATGTGCAAACGCCTCTCTTCTGTGGTGAATGAGTATCTGTTGCTGTTCTCTTAAGAGCATTCATACCCTTTCCGAGAGCTGGTGCAGTAGATTTCTTTACAGCACTTGTTCTGCCCTGACGTACTAATTGATTGATTGTAGGCATTGATTTCTCCTTTCCTTGATATATTATTTACAGCTAAACTGACCCTCATTAAGATCAGGGTCAGTTTAGTGAAAACCAAACCTTATTCTACCATAAATTTTCTCGATGTGCAAGCGATGAAACTATTCTTCCTCAGGCGCTTCTACCTGTTCTTCGAAGTCTGTCTCACTTGCGATTTCTCCGATTTCTATATCCTCAAGATTTGAAATGTATTCGTTAACTGATACACTCTCATCTTCGTCTATTTCCTCGAAGATTGGTTCCACATCGCTCTGTGGTCTAATCTGCTGAACACTTTTTTCTTCCTCACGAGCTCTTCTCTCAGCTTCTCTCTGCGCTTCAACCTCGCTTAGGTATTCGTCGATGTCAGCCTGATGCTCACCGTAATCAAGATTGATGTTACGGTACTTCTTCATACCTGTACCTGCAGGTATGAGCTTACCGATGATAACATTTTCCTTGAGTCCGAGTAGCTTATCGTTCTTACCCTTGATAGCAGCATCTGTAAGCACTCTTGTTGTTTCCTGGAAGGAAGCCGCTGACAAGAATGAATTTGTTGCAAGCGATGCCTTCGTGATTCCGAGCAGAACTCGCTTTCCGCTAGCTGGTGTCTTGCCCTCAGCCTCAGCGTTGCTGTTAGCTTCTGCAAGTTCCAGTCTAGTGTACATGCTACCTGGAAGAAGATCTGTATCACCTGGATCCTCAATCTTAAACTTTGATAGCATCTGGCTAGCGATAATCTCAATGTGCTTATCGTTGATGTCTACACCCTGGTTCTTATATACACGCTGAACTTCCTTTAGTAGGTACTGATAAACACCCTCTACTCCGTTCAGTCTCATAATATCATGTGGGTTTAGCGGACCGCTTGTGATGTTTCCACCCTTCTTTACTTCGTCTCCAACCTTTACTGCAAGGCGAGCTCCGTAAGGAACGATGTAGGTCTTATCGCCTTCCTCTTCGCTTCGAACGATAACCTCTGTCTTGTTATCTGTTCTTGCTTTGATTTCACGAACAACACCATCTTCCTCACAGATTTCTGCAAGTCCCTTTGGCTTTCTTGCCTCAAATAGCTCTCTACTCTTGGGAGACCGTGTGTAATATCGGATCCAGCGACACCACCAGTATGGAAGGTTCTCATTGTGAGCTGTGTACCTGGCTCACCGATTGACTGAGCCGCTATGATACCGATTGATTCACCGATATTAACATGCTCGCCTGTCGCAAGGTTTCTTCCGTAGCACTTAGCACAGATACCTGATTTGCTGTTACATGTCATTGCTGATCTAATTGTTACAGCTTCAATACCTGCTTCTACTATCTCTAGTGACTGATCATCGCTGATTTCCTCGTTAGCTTTAACGATAACACGTCCATCTCTTGGATCAACTATATCGTTTAGTGCAGTTCTTCCTGCAATTCTCTGGTTTAGAGGTTCGATAATTTCCTTACCATCCACAAACGCTCTTACTTCGACACCCTCTGTGCTTCCGCAATCTATATCTCTTACGATTACGTTGTGTGAAACATCTACAAGTCTTCTTGTTAGGTAACCTGAATCGGCTGTACGAAGAGCTGTATCGGCAAGACCCTTACGAGCACCATTTGATGAAATAAAGTACTCGAGTACTGATAGACCTTCACGGAAGTTAGCCTTGATAGGAATCTCTACAGTATGTCCTGTAGCGTTCGCCATAAGTCCACGCATACCACCGATCTGTCTAATCTGGTTCTTACTACCTCTGGCTCCTGATGTTGCCATGATATTAAGGTTATTTGCAGGCTCTAGCGAATCCATCAAAGCATCTGCAACGTCATCTGTTGTCTTATTCCAAATTTTGATAATCTGCTCATATCTTTCTGAGTTTGATACAAGACCTGCTCTATATGCCTTTTCGTACTTATCAACTTCCTGCTGAGCAGCCTCGATGATTTCCCACTTGCTGTCAGGAATTTTCATGTCATCGATACCGATAGAAACAGCAGCCTTTGTTGAGTACTTGTATCCCATAGACTTAATGTAGTCAAGCATCAAAACGGTTCCTGTGTTTGCATGAACCTTGAAGCACTTATCGATTATCTCGCCTAGCTTCTTCTTTCCACAGAGGAAGTTAACCTCTAGTGAATATGGATCCTTGCTTCTGTCTATGTAACCTAGGTCCTGTGGAAGTCCCTGGTTGTATATAAATCTACCTACTGTTGACTCTACAAGTCCGCCGCGAAGATCCTCTGGACCATCAAACATTCTAACCTTTACCTTAGCGTGAATGTTTACTACTCCATCGTGATATGCCATGATCATCTCATCCATATCTGTGAAGACCTTGCCGTCACCCTTTTCAGGTATTCTCTCAAAGCCAGCTGCCTTGTTTGCCTCAGAAAGCTTAACATCTGTGAACTCGTCCATAGCATAAACTGTACGTTCCTTACCATTTACGACTTCAATCTTGCGAGCTGTACCTGGGTATGTCAAGTAATATGCACCTAGAATCATATCCTGTGTAGGTGCTGTGATAGGTGAGCCGTCCTTTGGCGCCAGAATGTTGTTAACTGACAGCATTAGGAATCTAGCCTCAGCCTGTGCTTCAACAGATAGCGGTACGTGGACAGCCATCTGGTCTCCGTCAAAGTCCGCGTTAAATGGCGTACAAACAAGCGGATGAAGCTTTATTGCCTTACCTTCTACTAGTACTGGCTCAAATGCCTGAATACCTAGTCTGTGAAGGGTCGGCGCACGGTTTAGCATTACTGGATGCTCTTTGATAACCTCTTCGAGAACGTCCCAAACTTCTGGCTTAACCTTCTCTACGAGCTTCTTGGCATTTTTGATATTGTGTGCATAGCCCTGAGCTACTAATTCCTTCATGATGAAAGGCTTGAAAAGCTCTAGCGCCATCTTCTTTGGAAGACCGCACTGGTAGAACTTTAGCTCTGGTCCTACGACGATAACCGAACGTCCTGAGTAGTCTACACGCTTACCAAGAAGGTTCTGACGGAAACGTCCCTGCTTACCCTTGAGCATGTCAGATAGTGACTTGAGTGCTCTTGAGCCAGGTCCTGTAACAGGTCTTCCACGACGTCCATTATCTATTAGTGAATCAACTGCCTCCTGAAGCATTCTCTTCTCGTTTCTGACGATGATGTCAGGTGCTCCGAGTTCGAGAAGTCTCTTGAGACGATTGTTTCTGTTAATTACTCTTCTGTAAAGGTCATTTCAGATCTGATGTTGCAAATCTGCCACCGTCGAGCTGTACCATTGGACGAAGATCTGGTGGGATTACTGGAACAACTTCCATAATCATCCACTCAGGCTTGTTGTCTGAAAGTCTCAGCGCTTCTACAACCTCAAGACGTCTAACGATACGAATCTTCTTCTGTCCGCTTGCGTCCTGAAGCTTTTCGCGTAGATCAGCTGATAGCTCTTCAATATCGATATTCTGAAGAAGTGTTCTAACAGCCTCAGCACCCATAGCTGCCTTGAATCTGTCTCCGAACTGCTCCTTAGCCTCACGATATTCGATTTCTGATAGTATTTCCTTGTATGCTAAAGATGTATCTCCTGGATCAGTTACGATGTAAGCTGCAAAATAGAGCACTTTCTCAAGGTTTCTTGGGGTAATGTCTAGGACAAGACCCATTCTTGAAGGTATACCCTTAAAGTACCAGATGTGAGAAACTGGAGCCGCAAGTTCAATGTGGCCCATTCTCTCTCTTCTTACCTTAGCCTTTGTAACCTCTACGCCGCAACGGTCGCAGACTATACCCTTATATCTGATTCTCTTGTATTTACCACAGTGGCACTCCCAGTCCTTCATAGGTCCGAAGATGCGTTCACAAAAGAGGCCATCGCGTTCTGGTTTTAGAGTTCTGTAGTTGATTGTCTCTGGCTTTGTTACTTCACCGTGAGACCACTCTAAAATCTTATCTGTTGAAGCAAGCTTAATCTGCAGCGAATCAAAATGATTTAATTCATAATTATTCGGTTTCTTATTTGATACTTCTGTCAAAGCTCTGCGCCCCTTTCTTATATTTCTATATCTGATTGGTCAGCTGAGTCCTCTTCACTCTCTTCTTGACCTTCTTCGCTCAATCCGAATCCCTTAGAATAGAGCTCCTGCTCATTCTCGATGCGATTGTCAACATCCATGATGCTGTCGATTCCCGAAGGTCCTTCGTACTCTGAGAACTCCCTGAGTTCCAATTCCTTGTTGTCTTCATCGAGAACTCTTACATCCAGTGCAAGCGACTGCATTTCCTTGATGAGAACCTTGAAGGACTCAGGAATTCCTGGTTCAGGAATATTCTCGCCCTTAACGATTGACTCATAGGTCTGCACTCTTCCGACGATATCATCGGACTTGACAGTAAGAATCTCTTGAAGTGTATATGCAGCGCCATATGCTTCTAACGCCCAAACTTCCATCTCTCCGAAACGCTGTCCACCGAACTGAGCTTTACCACCCAGAGGCTGCTGCGTAACGAGTGAGTAAGGACCCGTACTTCTTGCGTGAATCTTATCATCAACAAGATGGTGAAGTTTCAGCATGTACATGTATCCTACAGTTACTGCATTATCAAAGTATTCACCTGTTCTTCCGTCTCTGAGCTTAAGCTTACCTGTCTCAGAGTATCCGCAGTCTACTAGTAGCTCACGAATATCCTTCTCAGATGCTCCATCAAATACAGGTGTTGCGATGTACCAGCCCTTTGTCTTTGCTGCAAGACCAAGGTGAACCTCAAGTACCTGTCCTACGTTCATTCGGGAAGGTACGCCCAAAGGATTCAGCATGACCTGAAGGCTGTTACCATTCTCCATGAATGGCATATCCTCTTCCGGTAGGATTCTTGAGATAACACCCTTGTTACCGTGACGGCCGGCCATCTTATCTCCGACATTAATCTTTCTCTTTGTTGCGATATATACTCTTACAAGCTTGTTAACGCCAGGATTTAGTTCATCCCCGTTCTCTCTTGTAAAGATTTTAACATCAACAACTATACCAGTTTCACCATGTGGAACCTTCAGAGAAGTGTCTCTTACTTCTCTAGCCTTTTCGCCGAAGATAGCTCTTAGGAGTCTCTCTTCTGCGCTCAGGTCGTTCTCTCCCTTAGGTGTAACCTTACCAACCAGAATGTCAGTAGCGTTTACCTCAGCACCTATGCGGATGATTCCATCCTCGTCTAGATCCTTAAGTGCGTCTTCACCGACATTAGGAATATCTCTTGTAATTTCTTCAGGTCCGAGCTTAGTATCTCTTGCCTCTGACTCGTATTCAACGATATGAAGTGATGTCAAAACATCATCCATAAGAAGTCTTTCGTTAAGGATAATAGCATCCTCGTAGTTGTAACCTTCCCAAGTCATGAATCCAATCAAAAGGTTCTTACCTAGAGCGATTTCACCTAGATCTGTTGAAGGACCATCAGCGATTACTTCGCCCTCTTCAACATGCTCACCATGATTAACAATAGGTCTCTGGTTGATACATGTTCCCTGGTTTGAACGTTTGAACTTGAGTAGCTTATACTCGTCTACTTCGTTATTGTCATCTCTTCTAATGCGAATCTCATCAGCATCTACAAACTCGATTGTTCCTGCATGCTTAGCAAGTGAAACAACACCAGAGTCTCTAGCTGCCTTGTACTCCATTCCTGTACCAACGTATGGCGCCTCAGTTACAAGTAGAGGAACCGCCTGACGCTGCATGTTGGATCCCATCAAAGCACGGTTAGCGTCGTCGTTTTCTAGGAACGGAATCATAGCAGTAGCTACTGAAACTACCTGCTTAGGTGATACGTCCATCATATCGACAACATCTCTTGGGAACATAGCGATTTCGCCAGCATTACCTCTTGCTGCAACCTTTGCATTGATAAATCTACCGTTTTCGTCAAGAGGCTCATTAGCCTGAGCTACAATCATTAGCTCTTCATCATCAGCATCGATATATCTGATTTCTTCAGTTACGATGCCCTCGCCCTTCTTAACAACTCTATATGGGGTTTCAATGAATCCGTACTCATTGATGATTCCATATGTTGTAAGCGAACCGATAAGACCGATATTTGGTCCTTCCGGAGTCTCTATAGGACACATTCTTCCGTAGTGAGAATGGTGTACGTCTCTAACTTCAAATCCAGCTCTTTCTCTTGATAGACCACCTGGTCCAAGAGCTGAAAGTCTTCTCTTATGTGTAAGTTCTGCGAGTGGATTGTTCTGGTCCATGAACTGTGAAAGCTGTGAGCTTCCGAAGAACTCCTTAATCGCAGCAGTCACAGGTCTGATATTCATCAGAGCCTGAGGTGTAGCGAGCTCTAGATCTTGAATTGTCATTCTCTCCTTAACAACTCTCTCCATTCTAGCAAGACCAATTCTGAACTGGTTCTGAAGCAATTCTCCAACAGTTCTAAGTCTTCTATTTCCGAGATGATCTATATCATCAACTCCACCTATGCCATAGTTCAGGTTCAGCAAATAGCTGACTGAAGCGATAATATCAGCCATGATGATGTTCTTAGGTGAAAGCTCATCTCTGCGAAGTCTAAGCTGACGCCTTACTTCCTCTTCGTCATCATTTTCGTTTAGGATTTCCATGAGAACAGGATAGTAAACCTTCTCAGCCACGCCAAGCTCAGTAACATCAAAATCAACAAAGCCCTTAATGTTAACGAAGTTATTACCTATTACCTTTGTCACATTCTCATGAGAATCATCGTGCATAGCGTAAACCATTACATAGTTAACACCTGCATCTTCTATGGTCTTAGCAAGAGTTCTTGAAACTCTGCCATCCTTCTCAATCAAAATCTCACCTGTGCTTGGATCGATTACATCTTCTGCCACTACTGCATCTACCAATCTATTTGCCAGGCCTAATTTCTTGTTATATTTGTATCTTCCAACCTTAGCGAGGTCGTATCTCTTAGGGTCAAAAAATAGGGAATTCAAAAGTGACTTGGCGCTGTCCACTGTAGGTGGTTCACCAGGTCTAAGTCTTCTATATATCTCTCTCAGTCCACTCTCATAGTCAGTTGTTGAGTCCTTCTCAAGTGTCTTAAGAAGTCGCTCGTCTGGACCAAAGATATCAATAATCTCCTTATCAGATGCAATACCTAAAGCTCTTAGCAGAGTTGTAAGAGGCTGCTTACGAGTTCTGTCAACTCTAACAGAAAGGGTCTCTACCGCGTCGGTTTCGTACTCTAACCATGCACCCCTGTTAGGTATAATCTGTGAAGAATATAGTTTTCTATTCGATTTATCTGTCTCGACGCTGAAGTATGGCCCAGGTGAACGCACGAGCTGGGTTACAATAACTCTCTCTGCACCGTTATATATGAAAGTACCTTTTTCGGTCATCAAAGGGAAATCGCCCATGAAGACTTCTTGTTCCTTCACTTCGCCAGTTTCCTTGTTAACCAATCTAACTCTTACCTTCAGTGGTGCTGCGTATGTTACATCTCTCTCCTTGCACTCCTCCTGCTCGTACTTTGGGGGGTCGCTTAGGGAATAATCAATGAATTCCAATACGAGATTATTCGCATAATCCTTGATTGGGGAGATGTCTTCAAATACTTCCTTCAATCCTTCATCCAAGAACCATTTGTATGATTTTGTCTGAATATCAATGAGGTTAGGCATTTCACTAACTTCATTAATTTAGAGAAGGTCATACGCTCTTTTCTACCTACTTCTATAGGTTTTGGCATTTTCATCACTCCTTACGTCTCAACAGTTTACATTCGTGTGGCAGTCTATTATTTTATCACAATAAAATCAATAGGTCAACCACCTCTTGGCCTTTTGACCAAAGCTGCTACCTAATATATATAAGGCAAAAACGACGAACCAGAATTTTTTATTCTGGCACGCCGCCCTTAAAGTCTAATTTAATCAATAGTTTTCTTCTGACTCGTCATAATATGTTCCATCTTCCATTTGCTTCAATCTTACAATATCTATATATCGATCAAGTCTTGAAAGAAAGTTTTTATGAAAATTTTTCTCGATATTTTTTCTGAGTAAATATATATAACCTGCGCCATACAATCCTATAACAGCTGCAAATGCAGACATTATCACAGTCATCATTAGAAATTCTAGCATCACGCCCATTACTATACCAAGTACCAAAAAGATAACGCACTCTACCATCAGTAGTACAAATATAGGATTTCCCCATCCGGTCTTTCCCAAGCGATATCTCAAAACTGATTCAGTCCTCAGAGACTGTCTGAGATCAAGTTCTATGCTTGATGTAGCAATCAAAAAAGATTTTAGGCATTTCCCCTCTTCCGTTTTTTGATATCTCTTTATCCCTGCTTTATCAAGGCGCACCCTCGAAACAGGCTTTCCTGCCTTTTCACCAAGAACACCGCCAAGAGCAATTGAAACTAAGTTAAGCGGCTCCGAAATTCTTACCTCGCCGTCTACAAAATTGCTCATTATTCCTCCTCATTTCTACGGGCTACCATCAGCCATACAAAAGCACTTATTTCCACAGCTGACATCGCTATCATAACCAAAGCGAAGGCTCCAATCAATATCACTGAGCATGCAAATCCAACTGAGATTAATATATCTGCAATCATCACAATTAGGTATATCCACATGCGCTTGCTTTGCTTAAGCTCTTTTACATCTTCTGTTATAAGTTTAAAGTTTGATGCCAGAAGTGTAGCCGATACTATGATTAGTATAACAGTGCATACTCCATATATAATCAGTGAAACTATACTAGATAAGCTAAGCATATCTAGATCAACATACATAAAGCCACCCTGCACAAAGAATGTATCTTCAGAAAAGATCTTAAATCCAATATACAAGAGAACCCTAAGTATGCTAATAGTTATATAAGCAACTGTAAGCCTTGTAAGTCTCTTTGATGCATCTATTTTCGAAAAAAACTTTGAATCAATATTATTCATTTATTGTATTCTCTGTGCCATCAACAGAAGCTGTATTCTCTGCTGGGGCTTCTGTCACAGGTGCTACCGGAGCCTCCTCTACTGGTGTTAATGGTGCAGTCTCTGATGCCTGCTCTACAACCGGTGCAGCTGTAGGTGCTGGTGCAGCATTCTGATTGTTTATGTTATTAAAGCTGTTATTTGGGTTTGCAGTAGTAAACTGGTGCATTGAATTTCTTGAATTTAGTCCTCTTTCGAACTCGCTTTCAGCACCAACTTTTCTTAGCATGCTGATTGAAAGTCCTGATAAAACCCATGTTACAATTCCAAGAACCACATACTTCAGCGCTAGTACCAAAGCAACACCTGCTGATACTGCTAGAAGAATGAATCCCATCATCTTCATGTTGCTTTTTATGAAAAGTACAATTGCTAGTACGATAGCAACCGCTGAGATAACCTCAAGTCCAATGAATGTGAAACGCTGTAAATCAAACATAAATGCAACGTTTGTATCTGTATATGAATACTCTATTACGTAGTTTGTTATTTTCACTAGTATAAATGCAATAACTGTTGCTATAATAAGAGCTCCGTTGATTGCTATTCCCTTTTTTGCAATACTCTGCTGTGTCATAATATTCCCCTCCATTAAAAACAAATGGGAGCCACTATAGTAAGCAGCTCCCATTGAAATTTGTTTCAATCAAAGCTCGAGATATTTAATCGAGCCTAGAACTATTTAAGTTCTACCTTTGCGCCAACTTCCTCAAGCTGAGCCTTCATTGCATCAGCTTCAGCCTTCTCAACGCCTTCCTTTAGAACGCCAGGAGCTCCGTCTACAAGAGCCTTAGCTTCCTTAAGTCCAAGACCTGTAAGCTCTCTTACAACCTTGATAACCTTAATCTTCTCTGCACCTACTTCTGCAAGTACAACGTTGAACTCTGTCTGCTCAGCGCCAGCATCTCCACCAGCTACAGCACCAGCTACAGCTACAGGAGCAGCAGCAGATACACCGAACTCTTCTTCACATGCTTTAACGAGCTCATTTAGCTCTAGTACTGTCATACCTTTGATGGCTTCTATGATCTTATCCTTATCCATTATTATTCTCCTTTTATTTTATAATGTTGATTTTACTTTAAATACTATTCTGTTTTTGCATCAGCAACAGCCTGAAGTGTTCTAACAAATGTTGAAACTGGTGACTGAATGCTTCCCATGAACTTAGCAATAAGCTCATCTCTTGAAGGAATGTTAGCGATAGCTTCAACGCCTGCCTTGTCATAGAATGTTCCTTCTACAACACCTGCCTTGAATTCTACTGCTGGGATTTCCTTAATTAGACCGTTAAGTGTTCTTGCTGGAGCTGTTGCATCAGTCTTGCTGATTGCAATAGCGCTTGGTCCTGCAAGGTGGTCCTTCAATGACTCGAAGTCTGTTCCTTCGATAGCTCTCTTTACAAGAGTATTCTTATATACAGTGTAGTCGACATCTGCCTCACGAAGAGCTCTTCTCATCTTGTCTGCCTGCTCTACTGTGATTCCCATGTAATCAACAAGGATTGCCGACTGTGCTCCGTCAAGTTTAGCTTTAATCTCGTCGATTACTAGCTGTTTCTGTTGTTTTGCTACGTCTGACATTTAGTTCTCCTTTCTGCAATGTTTACATTGCGAATAGCATGCGGTACTCAACAAAAAAACCCCATCATTTTGTAGACGGGGTCAATATCTATGTATTGTACCTCGGCAGGAAATTAAGTCTTTCGACACCTGCTGTCTACGGTTTAGTTCTCAATATTAAATTACTAAATTTGAGCTTAGTCAAGAATTGCAGGGTTAACCTTGATTCCAGGTCCCATTGTTGTGGAAACTGAGATGCTCTTCATGTACTGACCCTTTGCTGTAGCTGGCTTAGCCTTGATAACAGCTTCGATTAGTGCCTTGAAGTTCTCCTGTAGCTTCTCTGGACCGAATGATCTCTTACCGATGATAGTGTGAACGATGTTCTGTCTATCCAAACGATACTCAACCTTACCTGCCTTAATGTCAGCCAATGCTCTCTCTAGGTCCATTGTAACTGTTCCTGATTTTGGGTTTGGCATAAGTCCCTTAGGTCCGAGTACACGTCCTAGCTTACCTACAACACCCATCATGTCCGGTGTAGCAACTACTACATCGAAGTCAAACCAGTTTTCACTCTGGATCTTCTGAGCGAGTTCATCTGCTCCTACATAATCTGCTCCAGCCTTTTCCGCCTCTTCTGCCTTAGCGCCCTTAGCGAAAACGAGAACCTTTACTTCCTTACCTGTTCCGTGTGGAAGTACAAGTGCTCCTCTTACCTGCTGGTCAGCGTGTCTTCCGTCTACACCAAGTCTGATGTGGACTTCTACTGTTTCATCAAATTTGCATGTCCTGTCTCTACGACCTTAGCCATAGCGCCAGGTACATCGTATAAAGTAGCTCTATCTACTTTCTCTGCTACGTTCTTGTAGCCCTTACCTCTCTTTGGCATATTTTACCTCCTGCTGGTTCTATCGGCCTGCTTGCGCTTAGATTGCATTTTCTTGCACAATCTATTGACCTCCCAGAAAATTAGTCTTCGACAACGATTCCCATACTTCTTGCTGTTCCTGCAATCATACTTGTAGCTGATTCTAGGTTAGCTGCGTTAAGATCTGGCATCTTTGTCTTTGCGATTTCTTCTACCTGTGCTCTTGAAAGCTTTGCAACCTTTGTCTTGTTTGGTTCTCCTGAACCTGAAGCCAATCCGGCCGCCTTCTTTAGCAATACTGCTGCTGGTGGTGTCTTTGTAATGAACGAAAAGCTTCTGTCCGCATATACAGTGATTACTACTGGAATAATCATTCCTGGCTGATCCTGTGTCTTTGCGTTGAACTGCTTACAAAAGTCCATGATGTTTACACCGTGCTGACCTAGTGCCGGACCTACTGGTGGCGCTGGATTAGCCTTACCTGCTTCAATCTGCAACTTAATGTAGCCTGTTATTTCTTAGCCATGTGTTTCTCCTTTCTCTATAGAATTCTATAGGATTTTATCTACCTGGCCGAACTCAAGTTCAACCGGAGTATCTCTACCGAACATCGAAACTCTGACAGTAAGTATTTGTTTCTCTTTGCTGATATCAAGAACCTCACCCATGAAGCTCTCAAATGGTCCGCTGATAACGCGTACTGTGTCGCCTACCTCGACATCCAGATCGATATAAACCTTTTCGATTCCCATTCTCGCAACCTCTGTATCGGTTAGCGGGATAGGATTCGAGCCATGACCAACAAATCCTGTTACACCCTGTGTGTTTCGCACAAGATACCAGGACTCATTATTTACGATCATCTTAATGATGACGTATCCCGGAAACATTTTCTTGGTCTTAATCTTTCTTTGGCCTTCTTTGATTTCAACTCTGTCTTCCGTTGGTACTACGATATCAAGAATCAAATCCTGCATGCCACGATTCTCGACCATTTTTTCGATATTTACTTTTACCTTGTTCTCATGACCTGAATAAGTGTGTACGACATACCACTTGGCATTGCCATCACCTCTAAGGCCTTCTTCCTCTAAAGGTGAAAGTATGTTTTTTTCTGAATCTGACATTTTGCACCTTCTTTGACAATTAATTCATAGTTACGCCAAGGATATTCTTAAGAAGAGCTAGAACTCCTAGGTCTACAAGCCAAAATCCAAGTGCACATACAGCACATGTTGCCGCAACAACAACAGTGTAAGCACCAAGTTCCTTACGAGTAGGCCATACAACCTTTCCCATCTCTTTCTTAACGCCCTTAAGGTATTCACCTAGACTTTGCTTGCGCGGTGTGTTTGCATTCTTAGCTGTAGCCATCGCCGCCTCCTTACTTCGTTTCCTTGTGTAGTGTTTCCTTCTTACAGAACTTACAATACTTCTTAAGTTCGATTCTATCAGGATCGTTTTCTTGTTCTTCATGGTATTGTAGTTTCTCTGCTTGCACTCTGTACACGCAAGTGTAACCTTAACCCTCATATCTTTATGTCCTTTCGTTTATTAAATACTCAAATTCAGAGCCGTTTAGCTCCGGCCCTGAATGTCTAAGCATAAAGTTGCCTATTAATTGTACCCTAAGCATTTGTCAATGTCAAACCATTTCCAAAAAAACTTGAAAATTACATTAGCCTATCTTAGCGTACATCACTATTTAGCGATTATTACCGAGGCCAGCCTAGTTATTCAGACATTACCTCGCTGATTTTATCTACTGCTTTATTTACGCTTTCGCTATCAGGAACTACTACAGACGCATACTCACCACCAAGCGCATAGCATGGCTTAAGATCGATATCACCCTTCATATTCTGGGTTGTGACCGTCCATCCCTTTAGTCCCGAGCTCTGCATTCTCACTAGCGCCTTTATATCAGAAGAATTCATATTTACTTCCATATAGCTCTTAACCGAATTTAAGATATCTGGATACTTTAGAAGGAGCACTTTAGGTGAAGTCACCTTTTTAATCATGGCCTTCATCACCTTTTGTTGATTTCTATTTCTCTGGAAATCTCCATCCTCAAAGGACTTCCTCTCTCTAGCAAAGGCAAGTGCCTCTTCTCCGTTCATGTGGTTATATCCCTTAACAAACTTGTAGTAGGCCTGTCCGTGTGTTTCAAAATCGAAGTCAGAGTTCACATCTATTCCACCAATTGAATCTACCATACTTTTAACCGTAGAGTAGTTTACCTTGACATAATAGTTCATCTCAAGTCCAGTGAGTTTCTCAACAGAGGCAACTGTCTCATCTGCTCCATAGATACCACTGTGCGTAAGCTTATCGTATTCACCTTTGACATCAGGATACTCGATGTAGAAGTCTCTTGGTATTGATGTCAAAAGTATTTTTCTCGTCTTTGGATTAACTGTGACTATCATATTAACATCAGATCTTGAGCTCTGTGAAATATCTCCCTCAATATCAAGACCTGTTATAAGGACATTAAATGATTCCTCGCTTACATCTACGCGTTTAGCCTCAGCCCTATCCTTGCCTGACGAGTCAGATGTTATTTTATCAAAGAACAAAAGCGTATTTACAATGTACACACTTGCTACGCACATGGATCCGCCCATAATCAAAGCGAGAAGTATGCATATGAACTTTCTTGATTTCTTAAATCTATACGAATGAAGAGCTGGAAATATCAAAAGGAAGGCTACAAAAAGTGCAGCTGCTACTATAATCAGAATCTTAGTCGTCAAAAACTGAGAATAGCAAAGTAGACCCATGAAAAATCAAGGTCACAAGCAAATATAGTCTTGATAAAAGTCGTGTAAATTTGCCAAGTGGCGATTTCGTTACTGTTCTTCTGCGATGGGTTCTAGCTTCTTCCATTTTCTTCTCTCTTCTATTATTTATTTTCCTTGCTCTATAATTTTACATCTCAGCTTTTACTTTGTCGAGGTGTATAGCTAAATATGGAAAAATAAGATTTTATACACGGGGTCCCTTTGTTCACCAATAAACTTGTTCGATTAGGCAGCAAATTAGCCTTAGGTAATATCTACTATTTTACTCTGAATCCTTCTCCAAACACCTCATGTGATTCTACTATAATCATGAACGCCTTAGGGTCAGTCTCCTTAAGGATTTCACTGAGCTGAAATGCCTGCTTGTTTCCGCAAGCGCACATAACAACTGACTTATCTTCCTCAGAATAGCTTCCTTTCGCCTTGAGGAAGGTCGCACCTCTATCTATTACTGCATCTATTTTCTCCGCAACCTCACTAGGCTTATCGGTAACTATCAAAGCCATCTTTCCTGATGTCAGACCGAAGAGGAACTTGTCGATTACTACAGATATTATATAGCTTATTATGATTCCGTAAATCAGTCCATTTATGCTTCTTGATACGACAGCTACGCCGAGCATTACAATCAAGCAGTCCATTATAAATGAAATCTTACCTATGGTCATGTATGGTTTCTTTGCTTTGATGCTGAGTATAATAAAGTCCGCGCCACCTGTTGATGAGTTTCTCATGTAAATCAAAGCGTATCCGATTCCCGAGAGCACTCCAGTGCATATTGCAGCTAGCATTGTATCCCCTGAATAGATTGGAAATCTAGGTGCAATATAGTCAATTATCGCTGATGTTATAATCAGGGATTTGATTGAATTAAAGAAATATCTTTTGCCGAGTATCTTGTAACAAAGCAAGGCAACAGGAATGTTAAGTGCAATTGTCACCGCACCTATTGGAAGTCCAAACATGTGGTTAAATATCAAAGCTATACCTGTAAATCCAACGAGCAGAAAATTTGACGCAGCAGCAAAATTATATGCACCTAAGGCTATAAAGATACCACCTATGATGTCGAAGAGAATGTCGACCGATATCCTTTGTATATCTCTTTTTTCTATCTTGTTCATATAACACCTCTCTTTAACTTACATGAAATAACTTTGATTTAGACTATTAAATTAGCCTCTCCGAAAAAATACCGGCACTGCTGTGCCGGCATCTTATGTCTACTTGTAATTTGACCTATTACTCGATGATCTCTGTTACAACACCTGAACCTACTGTTCTGCCACCTTCTCTGATAGCGAATCTTAGGCCTTCTTCGATAGCGATTGGTGTGATCAGTTCGATCTCCATGATTACGTTATCTCCAGGCATGCACATCTCTGTTCCTTCTGGTAACTTTAGTCTCCTGTTACGTCTGTTGTTCTGAAGTAGAACTGTGGTCTGTATCCGTTAAAGAATGGTGTATGTCTTCCGCCTTCTTCCTTCTTTAGTACGTATACCTGTCCCTTGAACTTTGTATGTGGCTGAATTGTTCCTGGTGCTGCTAGAACCTGTCCTCTTTCGATTTCGTTTCTCTGTACACCTCTTAGTAGTGCTCCTACGTTATCTCCAGTTTCAGCATCGTCTAGAAGCTTTCTGAACATCTCTAGGCCTGTTACTACTACTTTTCTCTTCTCGTCTGTGAGTCCGATGATTTCTACTTCCTCACCAACCTTTAGTACGCCTCTCTCAACTCTTCCTGTTGCTACTGTTCCTCTTCCTGTGATTGAGAATACGTCCTCTACTGGCATTAGGAATGGCTTATCGTTATCTCTTTCTGGTTCTGGAATGTAGCTATCTATTTCTTCGAATAGCTCTACAATCTTGTCTCCCCACTCGCTTGATGGATCTTCTAGTGCCTTAAGCGCTGATCCTCTGATGATTGGTGTGTCATCTCCTGGGAAGTCATACTCTGATAGTAGTTCTCTTACTTCCATCTCTACTAGATCTAGAAGTTCTTCGTCATCTACCATATCGCACTTGTTTAGGAATACGACGATGTATGGTACGCCTACCTGTCTTGATAGAAGGATGTGCTCTCTTGTCTGTGGCATTGGTCCATCTGTTGCTGCTACTACTAGGATAGCTCCGTCCATCTGTGCAGCACCTGTGATCATGTTCTTTACATAGTCAGCGTGGCCTGGGCAGTCTACGTGCGCGTAGTGGCGGTTTGGTGTCTCATACTCAACGTGTGATGTTGAGATTGTGATTCCTCTTTCCTTCTCTTCTGGTGCCTTATCGATCTTGTCGAACTCAACCTTCTCACCTAGTCCATATCTCTGGTTTAGTGTTGTTGTGATCGCAGCTGTAAGTGTTGTCTTACCGTGGTCTACGTGTCCGATTGTACCGATATTGATATGTGGTTTGTTTCTTTCAAATTTCTGTTTTGCCATTATTCCCTCTCCTTATTCATAACAACAAATTTAATCTGGAGCTGCTGAGCAGAATTGAACTGCCGAACCTCTTCATTACCAATGAAGTGCTCTACCGACTGAGCTACAGCAGCGTATGCATGCCCGACTGACAGTGCAAATTCACCCAATCACGCATTGTTATTATCGTACTATTTTTGTTACACCTTGTCAATAATCCAGTAAGTTTATTCTAATTTTTTTCTTCAGTCTTTGCATTGCATTATCAACAGCTTTAGGAGTTCTTCCGAGGGCCGTTGCAATTTCTCTGTAATTCATTCCCTGACGCATCTTCGCCCACACCTCGCGCTCGAAGTTACTGAGCTTTTCGGAATCCCCTGATTCGATATCTCTAATGGCTTCTTTCAGCATGGCAAGCTTTTCTGGACTTAGGTCCTTATCAGCCAAAAGAGAACTGCGAATTTTGTTCGAAGCTGTATCTCCTACATCAAAGTCAGATTGCTCCCCTCTTTCATCAAAGATGGATAGCGACTCATTTAGGAGCCTATGCTTCTGCCTGTTGGCAGCATTTATAGCTGTCTTTATTTGATTCTCCATACATAGCTGTAAGAAGGTCGAGAACTTAGCACCAGCGTTCTCATCAAAATCCCTAATAGCCTTAAAGATTCCAATCATAGCTTCTTGTATTACGTCCTCGTTTTCGGCTCCTGCTATGTAATATTTTCTCGCGCTAATTTTTGCCGTATGCTTATACTTATCAATAAGTAATTCGTATGCTAGACTGCTTCCCTCTTGAGCCATCCTCACAAGGCTTTCGTCTGAGAGAATATTCATTTCATCTGCTAGCATCAGCGTTTCTCACTCCTTTGTCTAAGTGCTTCATACATTATTATGGCTGCTGCATTTGATGCATTAAGCGAATTAATCTGGCCTAGTAGTGGAATTGATACTACAAAATCACATTTTGATTTAACAAGCTGCCTGATTCCCTTGCCTTCGTTTCCTATTACTATAGCAAGCTTTCCGCGCATATCTGCTTCAGTGTAAACGCTTCCGTTCATATCGCAAGCTGCAATCCAAAAGCCATCCTTCTTTAGTTCGTCTATGGTCTTTGCAATATTCGTTACCTGAACGCAAGGCATGTATTCTATGGCACCTGCCGAAGTCTTTGCTACAGTTTCGGTGAGACCGCAGCTATTATGCTTTGAGATGATTATGCCGCATGCGCCTGCACACTCTGCACTACGCATTATTGCGCCAAGGTTATGTGGATCTTCTATCTCATCTAGGATAACAATCAAAGAGTCCTCGCCACCTGCTTCTGCGCGGGCGTAGATGTCTTTCATGCTTGCAAAGGAATGCGATGCAGCAAATGCTACAGCTCCTTGATGACCCTTGCTCTTGCAGAGTCTATCTAGCTCGTCCTTTTCGGCCTGTTCTATTTTGATGCCATTCTTTTTGGCTAGATCATAGATTTTTGATATTGAACCAGATGCACCCTTTTGAATGATGACCTTGGAGACGCCCCTGCCGCTTTTGAGTGCTTCAATCACGGGGTTTCTACCTATTATCAAATCCGTTTTACTCATTTTTTCCTCGTATATTTATAGAAACGGTACTCTATGCCGTTTTCTTCCATAAGCTCTCCAACCGGCTCGCAATCAAACTCACCTGAGGCATCAAGATTTTCAAAATGTCTATCCGCATCAAAGTCCTTGTAGATTTTTGTTACATAGCATATGCTGCACTTAGGAAGCATATCTTTATATATCTGTGCACCACCTATTACAAAGACTTCCTCTTCAGGGAGACCTGAAACAATCTCATCTATCTCCTCGTAGGAGTGAACGACCTCTGCATTCACAGCATCATAGGAAGTATCCCTAGTCAAAACTATGTTTCTTCTCTTAGGAAGTCCCTTTGATCCAGGAAGACTCTCTAGCGTCACCCTGCCCATTATTACTGTTTTGTCTAGAGTTATTTTCTTGAAGTATTCTAGGTCACCAGGAAGGTGGCAAAGCAATCCGCCATCCTTACCGATTCCCCAATTTTTGTCTACTGCTATTATTAAATTCATATCGCACCTATACCGCAATTGGGATATTTTTGATCTGCTCGCCACTCTGATAGTCTTCAATGATTAGATCATCTGTTGTGAAGTCATAGAAGTCCTTAATCTCAGGATTTAGTCTTACCTTTGGTGCTGGGAACTCTTCTCTTGAAATCAATTCCTCTACAGCAGGCACATGCTTATCATAGATATGAGCATCTGCGATAACATGAACAAGTTCACCCGGCTTATATCCGCAAACCTGAGCTAGCATCATGACTAAAACAGAGTACTGACATACATTCCAGTTGTTAGCTGCAAGCACGTCCTGTGAGCGCTGATTTAAGATTGCATTTAGCTTGTCGCCTGTCACATTGAAGGTCATGCTGTACGCACATGGCTCCAGATGCATCTCGCTTAGGTCGCTGAAGTTATAGATATTTGTCATTATTCTTCTTGACTGAGGAGTGTTCTTTAGCTGCCAAATTACATTGTCAACCTGGTCCATCTCGCCCTGAGCGAACTTGTATTTCTGTGCCATCTGATAGCCGTATGCCTTTCCGATTGAACCAGTTTCATCAGCCCACTCATCCCAGATTTTGCCCTTTAGTTCATTGATATTATTTGACTTTCTCTGCCAAATCCAAAGAAGTTCATCCACTGCTGTCTTAATTGCAGTCTTTCTGAGGGTCAAAGCCGGAAACTCCTCTGACAAATCGTACCTGTTTACAACGCCAAAGCGCTTTATAGTATATGCAGGGCTTCCGTCCTCCCAGCGAGCTCTGACGGTTTCCCCTTCTGTTGAAAATCCATTATCTAAAATGTCTTGGCACATGCTTTTGAAAATCTTATCTGCTTTGCTCATCGCCTCTTCTCCTATTCCTCTTCGATTATCTCTACTGCCTTTGACATGATTGCCAATACGCGCTCCTCATCTCCGTTCGTGTGTAAAAATCCAATAAGTGCCTCAAAAGCAGTCGCAAGCTTATATTCAACTGCTCCAGCGCTTCTGCTCCTGTTAGGCGTCTTATGATTTCTTGCACGCTTAACAAGTCCAAGCTCATCCTCTGTAAGAAAGCCATTCATCATGCGCTTTATTGCCTTTGCTTGACTCTCAGCTCTTACATATCTTATCGCCTTTTTGTGCATGAGGTCAGCATTTCCGCCTACACTCAAATCACTGCAAATCATGTTTCTAATATAAAGCTCATAAACAGCATCTCCGACAAAAGCCAGTGCCGTTACATTGGCCTGAGCGGGATTCATATGGACTCGTCCTTTATAATCTGAACTCCCTGTGGTGTATCCTTTAGAGTATATCCTCTAGCCTTTAGCTCATCTCTGATTTCGTCTGCTCTAGCGAAGTCCTTATTCTTTCTTGCCTGCTGTCTTTCCTCAACTAGCGCTTCAATATCTGCATCGATACTAGTTTCCTTAGCTTTGATTATTCCAAGAACACCAGTAAGCTCGTTGAAAATTTCTAAAGCCGCCTTTGCATAAGCCTTGCTAGTTCCTCCACGAAGCATTGTGTTGATTTCTGTAACAATCTCAAATACCGCACTGATTCCATCAGCAGTATTTAGATCGTCGTCCATAGCCTTTATGAAGGCCTGTCTGAATCCATCAAAGCTAGCTATCGACTTCTCCTCTTCAGCTGAAAGCTCACCGTCTGTTCCGGTTTGATCATAAACTCTATGTCATCTAGACAGTTCTTGATTCTGTTAAAGCTTGATCTTGCCTGCTGCATCATTTCTTCGCTGAACTCTATCGGTCCTCTATACTGTCCTGATAGGAGCAAGAAACGGATTTCCTCACCTGTATATTTCTGGCGGATATCTCTTACTGTGAAAAAGTTTCCTGCAGACTTTGACATCTTTGATCCACCGATATTTATGAAGCCGTTATGCATCCAATAGTTAGCAAAGGTTACGCCATTGCAGCACTCTGACTGAGCTATTTCGTTTTCGTGGTGTGGGAACTGAAGGTCCTCTCCTCCACCGTGGATATCGATAGTTTTACCTAGATGTTTTCTTGCCATAGCTGAACACTCTATGTGCCAGCCTGGCCTTCCCATGCCCCATGGTGACTCCCAAGCGATTTCATCTTCAGTCTTGCGGGCCTTCCATAGTGCAAAGTCTATTGGGTCCTCCTTTACTTCACCAACTGCAATTCTTGCGCCGGCCTCGAGATCTTCTATATTCTGACCTGAAAGCTTTCCGTATTCAGGGAACTTTCTTGTTGAGAAATATACGTCTCCGTCAGCTTCGTAAGCAAAGCCCTTGCCTACCAAAGTGTCAACAAAGTTTTCTATCTCATCAATATGCTCTGAAACCTTAGGATGAACATCAGCCCTTCTCACATTTAGGGCATCTGCATCATCAAAATACTCCTTGATGAAGCGCTCTGATATTTCAAGTGCGCTAACGCCTTCATCCTTTGCTCTATTGATAATCTTATCGTCCACGTCTGTGAAGTTCTGTGCATACTTAACCTTATAGCCTCTGTACTCCATGTATCTGCGAAGTGTATCAAAAACTACTATCGGTCTAGCGTTTCCGATGTGGATGTAGTTGTAAACCGTTGGTCCGCAAACGTAGATGTTAACCTGGCCCTTGCGAATAGGCTCAAACTCCTCTTTTCGTCTTGTTAGTGTGTTATATATCTTCATATCTTTTCTTTTTGTCGCATTGTAGCTAATCCTTAGTGCGAATGCGACATGTCGTTAGATTAAACTTTGTTTTGCTTTTTACTCTACAGTTACAGTTTTTTTATTACAACTGGTTCAAGTGGCTTGTCCTGGAAGTCGCGTCTTACCTGTGCAATTTCTAGAGCCGCATCGATACCTTCTGTGATTTTTCCAAAACCAGCATACTGTCCATCTAGATGTGGAGCATCTGCAACCATTACAAAGAACTGTGATCCTGCTGAATCAGGTACCATGGTTCTTGCCATTGATAGCACGCCCGTTGTGTGCTTTAGGTCATTCTTTACGCCATTCATTGCAAACTCACCCTTGATTGTATATCCAGGGCCACCTGTTCCGTTTCCGTTAGGGCATCCACCCTGAATCATAAATCCAGGAATAACTCTGTGAAATGTTAGGCCGTTGTAGAAACCGCTGTTAGCTAGCTTCTCAAAATTCTCAACTGTGATTGGCGCTAGGTCATCGTAAAGCTCGCCCTTCATTACCTTGCCGTTTTCCATTTCTATTGTTACTGTTTTCATCTTATTTCTCCTCATTTACTAATTTGATTGCATTTTCTATTGCTTCTGCTACGCTGATTTCTATCTTTTCGCTGTCTCTACGTAGCTTGTACTCCACGATTCCTTCTCCAGCCCTCTTACCTACTGTGATTCTGATTGGGAATCCAAGAAGGTCAGCGTCCTTGAACTTAACACCTGGTCTCTCGTCACGGTCATCTATAACCGCTTCAACACCAGCTACTAGCAAGCTCTGGTAGATTTCTTCTGCAACCTTTGCCTGTTCCTCATCCTTAGGCTTAACAAGTGTTACAATCACATGGTATGGAGCGACTGAAACTGGCCAAATAATTCCATCCTCATCGTGGTGCTGCTCGATAACAGCTGCAAGCGTACGGCTTACACCTATTCCGTAGCAACCCATAACAAGCGGATGATCCTGCTGATTTTCGTCCTTATATATAGCATTCATAGCCTTTGAATACTTTGTTCCAAGCTTAAATACCTGTCCAACCTCGATGCCGCGAGTGTGCTTTATTGGGGCGCCGCAGACTGGGCAAGGGTCACCCTCCTTGAGAACCTTGAGGTCTGTAACTATGTCACCCTCGTAATCTCTTCCGTAGTTCACGTTGAGAATGTGGTGGTCTAGCTTACAAGCACCTGCGCAAAGGTTCTTAAGTCCCACTAGCTCGCTGTCGACAACAACTGTACAGTCGTGAAGACCTAAAGGTCCTGTGAATCCACCAACTGCTCCTATTGCAGCTTCTAGCTTGATTCGTCAGCAAAGGCAATTGCATGCTCTGGGATGTTTAGGGCATTTACTAGCTTAATCATATTAAGGTCTCTATCGCCTCTAACAAAAGCAGCTACATATCCATCAGCCTTACCATCCTCGTCATACTTCTCAAATAGAAGGGCTTTGATAGTCTTGGTCTTATCTATGTTAAGGAATCCTGCAACCTCTTCGATTGTCTTTGTTCCTGGTGTGTGAACTTCCTGAAGCTCAAGCATTGCCTCACTCTCAGGTGATGGCTCAGCATCCCTGCAAGCAGCCTTTTCTACATTTGCCGCCATTGAGCAGTTCTCGCAATAAGCAATATCGCTCTCGCCGACCTCTGAAAGCGCTGTAAACTCGTGTGATGCATTTCCGCCAATCGCACCGCTATCAGCCTCTACTGGTCTAAATGTCAATCCGCAACGAGTGAAGATTCTCGTATACGCATCATACATATCATCATAGCTCTTATCGAGTCCCTCCTGATCCTTGTCAAAAGAGTAAGCATCCTTCATGATGAACTCTCTGCTTCTCATAAGTCCAAAACGAGGTCTAGCCTCATCTCTGTACTTATGCTGAATCTGATATAGGTTCAGCGGTAGCTGTCTATATGATGAAACTCCATCACGAACTATATCTGTGAATATTTCCTCGTGTGTAGGTCCTAAGCAGAAGTCTCTGCCGTTTCTGTCTTTGATACGCCAAAGCTCAGGGCCGTAGGCACTCCACCTTCCTGATTCTTCCCAAAGCTCTGCAGGCTGAATCGCAGACATCAAAATCTCCTGCGCTCCGCTCTTATCCATCTCCTCACGGATTATATTCTCAATCTTGTGAAGCGATCTCCATCCAAGGGGCATGAATCCGTAGATTCCCGATGCAAGCTTACGTATCATTCCCGTACGAAGCAACAAAATATGACTTGGAATTTCCGCTTCAGCTGGTAACTCTCTCAGAGTTCTGACATACATTTTAGATAGTCTCATTGAAATTGTATCTCCATTCTATTCAATCTATATTTCTGCCGTAGCTAGCGCCACAGTATTCATCAAAGTTCACAAACAGCTTCTACTTAGGGCTGCAGGACAAAATGCACACAGCCTCAGCTGCAATGCCCTCGCCTCTTCCTGTAAAGCCTAGCTTCTCAGTCGTAGTCGCCTTTATATTTATTCTTTCTCTGCTTATGTTTAATATATTGCAGATGTTATCCTCCATCTTGTCTATATGTGGAGCAAGCTTAGGTCTTTCGCAAATCACAGTTATGTCTGCATTTATAAAATCGTAACCTCTATACTTGACTGCATTCCATGCTCTCTCTAAAAGAACAAGACTCGAAGCATCCTTAAATGCGGGATCTGTATCCGGAAACAGCCTTCCAATATCTCCCATAGATGCAGCGCCTAGTATCGCATCTATCAAAGCATGAAGCAATACATCAGCATCTGAGTGTCCCAAAAGCCCTTTCTCATATGGGATATCTACTCCTCCAAGAATTAGCTTTCTGCCTTCAACAAGTCTATGCACATCAAAGCCTTTTCCTATCCTTGTTTCCAAAACGACATCCTCCGGCGTTGTAATTTTGATATTATCCTCATTGCCCTTTACTAGCGACAACTTGTTTCCAAAGGCTTCTACGATACCTGCATCGTCTGTAAAATTGCCGCCATCTGTAAAAGCCTTGGCATATGCATCCATCAAAAGTCCTGCGGAAAAGCCCTGAGGAGTCTGAACGCAGCGTAAATCACTGCGTTCAAGAGTTCCCTTATTTATATCTCTAATTGTATCCTTTGGCATTATGCAAGGAATTGCCGCACCTGCTTCTGAAGCCTCTTTAGTGACTGAAGCAATGAGGTCAAGCTCTATATACGGTCTAACTCCGTCATGTATCAGTACGATGTCGTCATCTGAAACCTTCTTCTGTCTCAATAGTTTGAGCGCATTTGCAACAGAATCCTGCCTTCGTTCTCCGCCCGAGATTATGCTCATGCTTTTGCTGAAGCCACGGAACAGCTCCTCTGTCTGCTCAAGGTAATCCTGCGCAGTTACGACGATTATCTCATCTACTAAAGAGCTTCTTCTGAACTTATCCACCGTCTTTTCTAAAATTGTCTTGCCACCTATATAAAGGAATTGCTTCGGTTTTGGTGCCTTCATACGAGTGCCCCTTCCACCTGCCACAATTACGGCGTAGACTCTTCTATCATGATACATCTTATACCCTTACTCTTCCGAAAATCATCCTGCCTGCTGAAGTCTGTAGCACGCTGGTTACAGTTATCTCTCTAGTCTTGCCTATATAGTTTTTGCCGTCCTCTAGAACTACCATGGTTCCATCATCGAGATAGGCAATTGACTGCTGAGAATCCTTACCCTGCTTAACTGGGGTAACCGTCATCTTCTCACCAGGAATGACCACTGGCTTTAGCGTATTGGCTAGCTCGTTGATATTCAAAACATCTACGCCATTAATTCTGGCCACCTTGTTCAGATTAAAGTCGTTTGTCACAACCTTACCACCCATAATCTGCGCAAGCTTGAGAAGTTTAACGTCGACCTCTGGAATTTCCTTTAGCCCTTTCTCGCTCTCAGTATTGTAGATATCAATTCCATAGTCAGTCTGAATCCTATTTAGAATATCAAGGCCTCTGCGCCCTCTCGTCCTCTTCAGAGAATCAGACGAGTCTGCTATATGTCTCAGCTCAACCAAAACAAACTCAGGGATGACAATGGGACCCTCTAGGAATCCAGTCTTAATAATTTCGGCAATTCGTCCATCGATTATTACGCTCGTATCTAGAATCTTAGGAATGATGTTGCTCTGCTTGCGTCCCTTGCCTCCTACAGAAAAACGTGTCGCCTGAGCCGGATTGGCATTCGGTCCTGCATCGCTGTTTCTTCTTGCGTTAAACATCTGTGAGATTATTTCTTTACCCTTTTTGTTTGCGACAACCACGCCGATAAATCCCATAATCATGTAGACGATTAGCGTGATGATAACATACAAATACTGATTTGTAATTCCTGCGAAAATCTGAGTTATAAAGAATGCGATGATAAGTCCAAAGATCAGACCTATAGCTCCTGCAAGAATATCATTTCCGGAAACTCCCTGAAGGTCGTCTTCAATCTTGCCAGCAACCTTGACGCTCTGTTTTGAAATTAGCGGCGCTAAACGATAAAACATAATTGCAAATAATAAAGAAATAAATACCGCTAGAATATATTGATAATTGCTTTTGAAATAAGCCTCGTATGATGAGTCTGAGTGTATCAAAAGATACTTGGACCCAATGGAAATTCCGTATCCTATCAAGGCTCCTATGATAGCTAGAGCGATTCTCAATAACTTCTTGAACATATTGCACCTCCTTTCTTGATTATTTTGGCTCATTTTGCTCGTATTTTCACACAAGCTACAAGCTCAAAATAGCTATTTCTATACATATTACAGTATAGTCCTATACCCGCCCGTCGTCAATACTTCCAAGGCTTAAAACAATGGGGAATTCAAGGCTTTTTCACCGCCTTGTCATATTATGTAGTTTGCTTTTATATTTGTGATAATTATGATAGAATTATAACACTAATCACATTAAAACTTCACCTACGCGCGTTATCATACAAAGAAAATGGGAGGAATATATTATGTACAAGTTACTTGTCGTAGACGACGAACCTAAAATCAGAGAAGTGATTCGAGAATATGCAGAGTTCAACGGTTATGAAGTAACCGAGGCAGAGGACGGAATGAGTGCTGTCGGACTATGCAAGCTAAACAAGTATGATCTTGTTATTTTAGATATAATGATGCCTAAGCTCGACGGCTTCACAGCATGCAAGGAGATAAAGAAGATTTCTGATGTGCCTATCATCATGCTTTCAGCACGTGGCGAAGAGTACGATAAACTCTTCGGATTCGAGCTTGGAATAGACGATTACATCGTTAAGCCTTTCAGCCCTAAGGAGCTAATGGCTCGTGTAAACGTTGTTTTAGAGAGAAGAAATTCTGTATCAAAGGATAATAGCAGCGTGCTCACCTTTGATGGACTCGAAATCAATATCGCAGCGCGTACTGTTTCAGTCGACGGTAAGCGTGTAGAACTAACACCAAAGGAATACGATCTTCTTTTCTATCTAATTAAGAACAAGAACATCGCACTTTCCAGGGACAAGCTACTATCCGACATCTGGGGATACGACTTCTTCGGTGACGACAGGACCATAGATACGCACATCAAAAACTTGCGTAACAACCTAGGCCCTTACCGCGATTTCATCGTAACCCTCAGGGGAGTAGGATACAAGTTTGAATATGAGAAATAATAAGAAAAGGTTTGATATCAGGAGCCTTAGCTTCAAACTTTGGTGCTATTTCATACTCTTTGCTGCACTCCTAGTCGTTTTGATTTGGCTACTTCAGATTTACTTCATGGATTCATTTTACGAGGACATGAAGCTTCGAGAGACAAAGCGAATGGCTCAGGAGCTCATAGATGAATATAAGCATAATGGCAAAGAAGCAATAAGCCGGAAGATAAACGAAATCAGTGCTGAGACAGACTCATACATCAGGGTTGAGACGGGCGACGGTAGAGTTGCTATTCTGCCTGAGTACAACGGATATAAGCAGGAATACCTGTATAGTCTTCAATCCTCAAATCTGCGTCAGCAGCTAGAGGGCAGCACATTCCCTAGTGTATCGCTCATAGTTCCATATCAGGATAATCAGCTACTAGCATACGCGACCTACCTTTACAAGGCAGAGGATTCGAATAGCGAAGAAGAAAATATGGCAAATAGCTATATACTCTATCTGTTTGCACCGCTTTCACCAGTGAAATCTACGATTTCTATTTTGAGAGCTCAGCTAGTCTATATCACATTCATAGCTATGTTCCTAGCGCTTTCGATGGCCCTATACATGGCAAATATGATAAGCAGGCCAATCAAAAATATCACGAAATCTGCAGAAGAAATGGGGAAAGGCCATTATGGAGTTCAGTTTAGACCAAGTGCCTATTCTGAGATTCAAAATCTCTCCGAGACTTTGACCAAGGCTTCGCGAGAGTTAGAAAAGACCGATATGTATCAAAAGGATTTGATTGCTAATGTCAGTCACGACCTGAGAACGCCACTGACTATGATTAGATCCTATGCGGAGATGATTAGAGACCTATCTGGCGATAATCCGGTTAAGAGAAATCAACACCTTGGCGTAATCATTGAGGAATCAGACAGACTCAACATTCTTGTAAATGATATGCTCAACCTATCCAGAATGCAGCAGCGCAAGATAGTGCTTGAGAAAAGCGAATTTGATTTATCTGATAGCGTGCGCTCTTTGCTCACATCTTACGAAATTCTCGCAGAAAACGAGGGCTATAAGTTCATATATAACAACAGCGAACCATTGCAAGTCTTTGCCGATAAAGCTAAGATTACGCAGGTTATCTCAAACCTCATAAATAATGCAGTTAAGTACTGTGGTGAGGATAAGGAGATAATAATCAATGTGAAGCGCGTAGCAAGATCAAAGGTAAGATGCGAGATAATTGACCACGGTCAGGGCATTGCACCAGATGAGGTAAGTCACGTTTGGGAGAGATATTACAAATCCAGTACTCACCACGTTAGGCAAACTGATGGAAGCGGACTTGGACTTTCGATTGTGAGAGAGATTCTTAATCTGCACAAAGCCCAGTATGGCGTAAACAGTAAACTCGGTAAGGGTAGCACATTCTGGTTTGAACTTGAGATTTAAAACAAAGAAATAATACGCAATAGCAAAATGCACAGGCGATTATCTAAGTAATCGCTTGTGCATTTTTATTCATATTCTATTTTGGGCGAGCATTATACAAACTGGCTCATTAGATTCTTAATATCGTATCCATATTGAGCTATTCTGTAGTAAGCATCCTCCTGCCATTTCTCGCTAAATGTACCATCTTCATTGATAAAGAAGTCAGAGTCCATGTAGCGAATAAGTGCGTACTCAGATGTCTTTTGTTCAAAGCCATCCCCTCTACTAAAATCTATGCCCTTACCGGTATTTCTTGTCACGATAGCTTCAAGCAAAGGTGCAGTTAATTCATTGCAAACTACTGCAAAATCCGGAGCGTTAAATAATCTCTTCTTAGTGCCTGCGTAGATTGCAAATCTTGTCAAGGCGCCGTTGCTCACACATTTAACGGTATGAATGTCATCAATCCTTACGCTGCTCTTAGCACCCTTAATTACGCCATTTGATATGCTAATGAGCTTTTCCTTTAGCGAATGTGTCAGTTCTATATCAAGAGTGTTTAAATTGTTAGGAAAATCCTTTCCTAGTCTGCTTGCTGCAAAGGCCATTAGTAAAGTCTTTGTCTCAAGTATATTATGTCCGCCCCCTACAGGTGTAATGTCTGTATCAATCTCAATATTCTTGCCATCCTTCATTACTAGCATAACTATGTAGCTACTATTTGCATTGCAGTATCTTGTAACATTAGTATATCTAACATCATCAAATAATACGCTGACTTCCTTCTTCCCCGTATTTAGGCTAAATCCCTCTTTACGCACAATAAGCACTCTATCGTTTTTTCCTGTTATCTCTATTGGACCATTCTCAAATATACTTCTCATACTTGCCTCCATATCTTTATAAATATGTTTTCATTATATACCTCTCCCCTTTTGATTACAATTCTTTGAGGCACAAGAATTCATCAAAATAAAATAGGATAGAGCTCTACTGAACTCTATCCTAAAATTCACTTCTTAATATTGACCGTAACTAGGCGGCCAGCTTATTAATAGTTCTCTGACTTAATTTGGAAGTAAGCCTGTGGGTGCTTACATACTGGGCAAAGCTGTGGAGCCTTCTCAGCTACAACCTGGTGTCCACAGTTGCTGCACTGCCATAGAACCTTTTCTTCTCTCTCAAATACCTTGCCATCTCTGATGTTAGCAGCAAGCTTTCTGTATCTCTCCTCGTGCTCCTTCTCAATAGCAGCTACACCTTCCATCTGAGCAGCGATTTCTGGGAATCCCTCTTCTCTAGCTGTAGCAGCCATTTCCTTGTACATGTCTGTCCACTCGTAGTTTTTCGCCTTCAGCAGCATCAAGTAGGTTCTCTTCTGTTGTTCCGATTCCGTGAGCAAGCTTGAACCATAGCTCTGCGTGCTCCTTCTCGTTAGCAGCTGTCTCTAGGAAGATGTTGCTAATCTGAACATATCCTTCCTTCTTAGCCTTTGATGCATAGTATGTGTACTTGTTTCTTGCCTGTGACTCACCAGCAAAAGCAGCTAGTAAATTTTCTAATGTCTTTGTTCCCTTTAGATCCTTCATGATTTCCTCCATTTTCATTTCATTTAAAATTAAATAACTATTAAACACTCAACTGCAGGCGTGACTCCACGAAATTGCGTTTCTCCGTTTGCATTCTGCATTTGTCACACTTGCATTCCAATATAACTGAACGAAATTTAATTTCGTTTGCAGCATCTATACCAAATGCCTTACTCATATCATCCTTGAGTTTCGTCAGGCTATGCTCATCCGCCCCATTAAGGTCCGTAAGACTTCCGCAATCTGGGCATATTGAATGATAATGCTTATCAAGGTGTCCATCAAAGCGGTCTACTCCACCCGGAAGTGAAATCCTTACAACTTCACCAGAATCCACCAATTGATTTAGGTTGCGATATACCGTCGCAATACCTATGCTTGGTAATTCCTTGCGAGCTAGCTTATAAACCGTTTCTGCGGTAGGATGATCATAACTTTTCTTGACGATGTCGAGGATGATGTTTCTTTGCCTCGAATACTTCAATATTGCCTACCCTTCTGAACATAACTGATAACGATTATCATTATAATATCACTCTGTAATTCCCTTGTCAAGCCAATTTAAAAATTATTTTTTTAAAAATTACATTGTTTAAAAACTAAATAATGGGGTATAATATAATTACGATATAGAGAAAGAGCGTTGAGCTCAATTAATTAGGAGGATTTAATAATGTTAAGGATTTTTAAAAGTAATCACTGCGAAACTATTGTAGAAGTAATAAATAGCTGTAATGAAGTTCCTTCATGTTGCGGCGAGCCAATGAGAGAGCTTAAGGCAAACACAACAGACGCTGCTCAGGAAAAGCACGTTCCAGAAGTTTCAGTAGAAGGCAACCTAGTAAAGGTTAAGGTTGGAAGCGTTGAGCACCCAATGACAGAGGAGCATCATATCGCATTCATCTACCTAGAGACAGAGAACGGTGTAACTCGTAAGGATCTAGATCACACAGGTAAGCCAGAAGCAGTATTTGCACTTGCTGAAGGTGAGAAGCCAGTTGCTGTTTACGAGTACTGCAACCTACACGGACTTTGGAAGAAAGAGCTATAATCCAAATACTTAATTTAACACATAAACAAATCTGAATATATTCTAGCCAGAGTATATTCTTTGATCCAAAAATAAGATAAATACCAACATAGGTGTACGGATATTAATATCTGTACACCTCTTTTTTATACCTTGAATTTACAATCTAAGTGCAACAAATGAATAATGACTCATTACTTCTGGTAAAATGGTGTTTGCTAAGACATCCAAATACCAGGAGGAATAATGAGTCATTACAAACATATTACACCAGAGGAGCGTGAAAAGATACTACTTCTCCATTCACAGAATTGCACAATTACATATATTGCTAACAGCATTGGAAGAGATAAGTCAACAATTTCTCGTGAGTTATCTCGTAATACTGTGGATAGTAAGTATTCTGCCATTTCAGCTCAAGCTGCATACGAAGTTCGCAGAAAAAACTGCCGTCCTAAGCATAAACTCTCGAATCCAACGATTTTTAAATATGTTCAAGAAAAGTTTCTTAATCATCAATGGTCACCGGAACAGATTTCAGAGAGACTAAAACTGGAACATGCGAGTTTTAGCATTAGTTATTCGACAATTTATAGAGCTATCTATGCAAGAATGTTTGACTCAAAAGCCGAACGCAAATCGAATGGTAATCGAGGTGCAATACGGAAACTCAGACATAGAGGGAAAACTCGTCATACTAAGGAACATACTGAAAAACGTGGCAAAATAGTTATTAGCAACAATCTATCAGAGCGACCTGCCGAGGCAGATAGTCGGTCACGTATTGGGGATTGGGAAGGTGATACTGTTGCCGGAAAGAGAAATGGTCCTTGTCTCGTTACACTTGCAGATCGAAAAAGTCGATTTCTTCTATGTATGAAGGCTGAAAAGAAAACGGCCACTCTTGTGAGTGAGGTTATGATTAAATGCCTCAAAGAGCAACCATTATTCTCCATTACTCCAGATCGTGGGAAGGAATTCGCAAAGCATGCAGAAACCTCGGTAGCATTGAACAATGTGCAATTTTACTTTCCACAGCCACATCAGCCATGGCAACGTGGAACAAACGAAAATACTAACGGCTTAATTCGCGAATACTTTCCAAAAGGAACTGATCTTTCAAAGTACAGCGATGAATATATACAAAGCAAAGTGGATGAATTAAACAGACGACCTCGAAAATGCCTAGGCTACCTAACTCCTTATGAGGTTTATTATTCAACCTCGTTGCACTTGACTTGACAATTCAAGATCAAAAAAGGGCTATAGGACAAAAAGTGTTGATGACTAATCCCAATAAACCGGATAGTTACTTGAATTATGTAGCTCGCTCCATACAACTGCATCTCCCCACATAGGAATAGTATCTTCTAGTTGTTTCTTGGTAGTCATCTTCTTGTAAATATCATCTATGCTCTTGTTTGTAGGCATTGTTTTTAATATCTCAGAAGCAGAAAGCGGTTTTGGTGAGTGCATATAGCACCACCAAAAAACCGCTTTAATTCTTCTCTCAACAGATAAGCCTCTATGGTTATGCAGCATCTCCCTAAGACAAGCATTTACACCACCTTCTATTCGATTGTTTGTAGATGGAATATTAAACTCAGCTCTTAATTCTTTATCAAGATATGTGAATAGAGTATTGTCATTAAGCAGTCTTAGAATTGATTTTTTTCAGCCTTTATCAGCCTTTCATGCTTAGGGTCTTGATTTGCCATTTTCATCATATGTTACTTCGCTTAAAAAAACGCTTATGCTTCACAATCCAAGCTGTAAAACGATTAACCCATATCTTTGAATCTTCAATACTTTTTACCTCAAACAGATCTCTAGCTAATGCATAAAGTTCTAGACCTGCTAAAGTATTTGGTCTACTTGTTGTATATCTTTTAACCTGTGAAAATACGTGAAATACACATCTTTGGTGCTTTGCCTTTGGCCACTTTTTCTTAAGTGCTTTTCTAAATCCCATTCCACCATCTGATACAACTACTTTAGGGTTCTGCTATACGGCTCATTAGAGCCTCCCAAGCTCCTGAATGCTCATACCTGCATACATACCAACCTAATACATTATCTTTTGTCACAGCATATCAAAATACACGATTTACGTGATAGATATATGCCATCTAAATACAGCACATCCTTTGGTTCTTCTATCTTTGGTGACATAACCCATATATCCCAAAACTTGGAGGTCTTTCTTCTAAAAGTTCTTCCACCACCTGACATATTACTTTGTACTTCTTTACTGAATAGCCAAGCTAGGAACTGCTGAAGCTGTTTAGTATCATTATCTATCTTTGGCGTAAATACCAACTTACAAGACTTACATAGCCATCTTTGGTTTCCCGATTTTAGTTTGCCATTTTTTTGACACATTTAGATCCACAAATGGGACAATTAACCTGCTTCATAATATATTCCTCCAAGAACATTAATTCTAAGGAAGATATACCACGTTTTAACGTTGAAATTTGAATAGATTAGAAACTTTTCATCAACACTTTTTGTCCACCCTTAATCTTCTTTCAAAAGATTAAATCGCCACAGACATTGAATTATCAATGTGTATGGCGATTTTTATCAACACTTTTTGTCCTATAGCCCTCAAAAAACCAGCGCCACATTAACACTGGTTAATTCATTCTATAGTTGATTCTCTAGTCTTAACTAGTTTGCCTTGTATTTCTTCACTATCCTTTGCGCAAATATGCTAACCAGCATTATCGCTGCAAATATAGCTAGAATCCAGCTAAAGAAATCAGCACGGTTATCATATATTATACCAAGGACTAGCATGGCTGCCATCTCTAGTACGCAGCACTGATGCAAGATGAACATTCCCAGGCTCTCGCCCTTTGCTTTATACTTACTGCCCATCTTCTCTACTTCACTTTTATCGGAGTTCTTAGTAGCAGAGTCTCCAAATAGAAGTGCCGTTCCTGCCCCTACAAGCACTAGACCAGTCAAAAGGCTCGTGACTTTATCATTCCCGAAAGGACAACTACATAAACAATCACTGCACCGATAACTGCGGTTTCAAATCCGATGAGGTTACTTCCGCTGACCATACCCTTGAGCTTGTTCAGTCTCTTAAATTTTAGATTCTTTAGCTTATCAAATTTTAGTTTTTTCATTATACTAATCCACCTTGTCTGCAACATTTAGCGCTTCAGCTATGTTCAGAAGGTGATCCCCTATTCTCTCAAAGTCGATCAAGAGCTCAGTATAAAGCACTGCAGTATCCTCACTGCAAGTAGCCTTGTGCATACGTCTTAGGTGATTTGCTCTATACTCTCTCGTCAAATCGTCTATCTTCTGCTCTATGGCAGCAGTCTTAACGACCTCTTCGCTATTCATCTTATCGAGTGCACTAATTGTTTCCATTCCAAGTACGCTGTACTTCTTCATGGTCTCAAGTTCCTCATAGGCCTCTTTTGTGAATTTAACTTTGTTCTCAGCTAGTCTAAGTGAGTACTCTGCTATATTCATCGCATGGTCAGCCACACGCTCTAAGTTAGTACATATTCTAAAGTAGGCATTTATCAGCCTGCTATCTTTGACATTTGTCTCATAGACCATAGTATTGGAAATATATTTGGAGATTTCCTTATTAAGATAATCTATGTAATCCTCTTTATCGTTTATCTTCTTTAGCATCTTTGTGTCGCCACTTATGACTACATCAAAGCTTGCAATCACGTTATCCTTAACCATCTGATACATGCGAAGAAGCTCGTTTCTGATGCCAGTCATTATGATTGCCGATGCACCGATTGAGAAATGTTCTTCATGCTTCATTGAAGGATTTAGGAATTTTAGTCTGAATGTATCTACTTCCTCTGTTTCAACCTCTGGCAGTAACTTCTTTGATAGAATAGCGAGGTAACTTCCGAAAGGAAGAAGTAGCAATGTTGTTACTACATTAAAGAAAGTATGCATATTCGCAATCTGTGCTGCCGGCTTAGTTGGAGTCCATGATGCAACCCAGTCTGTGAGCGGTGTTGTAATGCATATTACCGAAAACAGCACTGCACCTATCACATTGAACATCATATGAATAAGCATAGCTCTCTTAGCATTTCTATTAGTTCCAATAGATGCAAGGAGTGTCGTTACGCAAGTTCCGATGTTTCCACCAAACAAAACAAATACAGCACTGTGGAAGCTTAGCGCACCACTGGTTGTTAAAATCTGAAGGATACCAACCGATGCAGCAGATGACTGAATGACTCCTGTAAATACAAGACCAAACAAATTCCAAACAGTGGATTCTGGAAGGACGTCAGCATTTCTTTGAATGCAGGTACTTCCTTGAGTGGCTCCATCGCCTCACTCATGAGGTTCATTCCTAAGAAAAGGAATCCTAGGCCTGCAATTATATAACCGTAGTTGTGAAGCTTCTCTCTCTTGAAAAACACTAGGAGTACTACACCTGCCATCGCAAATAGCGGTGCTATCTCACCTACATCCAAGGCTATCAGCTGTCCAGTGATTGTAGTACCAATGTTTGCACCCATGATAATCCAAACAGCCTGAGTAATCTTCATCAGCCCCGAGTTTACAAATCCAACAACCATGACAGTTGTCGCAGATGAACTCTGAATCAATGCGGTGATACCCACACCTACTAAGATTCCCATGAATCTATTAGATGTAAGCCTCTCTAAAATATTTTTCATGCGGTCACCAGCTGCCGCCTCAAGACCGGTGCTGGTCATTTGCATGCCGTAAAGGAATAGGGCAAGCCCTCCCATAAGGCCTAAAAAGACCGAAAATTGCATAGCTTATCCTCCATAAAACATCGCTTTAGTCTACGAATACGCTTCCGCCGATGAATTCTCTTATTATCGAGTTATTAACTATAATATCATCGTTTTCTATAATACGGAAAAACTGCATAAATTGCAATAGCCTTTGTGCTTCTGCATACTCCTTATCCTGCTGAGTAATCTCTCTAATCAGTGGTTCCGCGTACTTTATCAAAACAGAAATTTCATATATATGATAGGAGTTAAATAAGATATCAGCCTCTCCACTGTAAGGAAAGATATTTCTCCTCGCCCGCTCTCACCTTTGGCCATGTTGCGATAGTATCCTTTGCACTGTGCCCTCTAAATAGATTATCTCTAACTATTCTTCTAAGCATTCTCTCAAGAGTCGTCGGAACTCTGTTGTGAACATCGATGTTTATTTGTGCAAGTGGGCTAATGTAGATTTTAAATTTCTCTTCCTTTGGTATGAACTGCGTGAGCTTTTCGTTAAGTCCATGAATGCCTTCTATAACAATAGGTTGATTCTCAGAAATCGAGGTGATTCTCTTACCAAATATCTTCTTACCCGTCATAAAATCAAAACTTGGCAAGTCTACACTCTTTCCTGCAAGCAGATCATTCATATTGTTATTGAATAGCTCTATATCTAGTGCTTCGAGATTTTCGTAATCCTTTTCGCCATGTTCATCAAGCGGTGTATCTTCACGGTTCACAAAATAGTCATCAGTACCAAGGTACAATGGATTTAGTCCATTTACTCTAAGCTGTACACAAAGTCTCTGAGCAAAGGTAGTCTTGCCTGAAGATGATGGACCAGCAATCAAAATAATTCTCTTGTGTCCCTTATTGATCATGTCCGCAATCTGAGCAATCTTCTTCTCATGAAGCGCTTCAGAAAGCTGAATCAAATCCTTAGCCTCATCGTTTGCGATTTTCTCATTCAAATCAGCTACATAGCTAACTCCCAGGAGCCTTTCCCAAACAGTCTGTTCTGCAAACGCCTGATACATCCTTGTTTCATCGACAAACTCAGGCACGACGCTTGGATTTGACGGATGTGGGAATCTTAGCAAAATACCATTTCTGTACTTTCTAAGCTCAAATAGGTCAATATATCCAGATGACGGTGCCATCAAAGTGTAATAGAAATCACGATAGCCATCAAGCTCATAGAAAAAGACTTGCGTGAGGTTTGGAGCAGTTTCAATTAGTCTAGCTCTTTCAAATCTACCATCCTTATGCAAGCACTCTATAGCGCTCTCCCTAGATAAAACTTCTTTTCTAAAAGGAAGGTCAGCATCAACAATTTCTCGCATTCTAGTCTCAATATCAGATACAAGCTCAGCTGTAAGCTCTTTACTGGTATTTATCTTAGTATAAAATCCCTTGTTTAAAGAGTTTCTTATACTAACATTTGCTTCCTCTCCAAGCACATCGCTGACCGCTTTGACATAAATCAAAGATAGACTAGCCTGATATAAAATAGTAGCTACCTCAGTCCTCATATCGAGAAGCTCAACCGTACATGGCTCATCAAGCGTATAATTTAAATCTACAATTCTATTATTAACCTTAGCCGCAAGAATCCTGTAGGGAAGTCCCTTTATTTCATAGCAGAGGTTTTCTATGGATATACCTTGTCTTACATCACATTCCCTGATCTCGCCCTTAGGTTTTGTTATCAAATTAATCTTCATATTACCACATCCTGAATCCCGTAAAATCTGCTGTCCATTAGATAATATTTTACCACAAAGCGCAAAATGAACAAGATTTCAGGCCTATTTTGTCTTCTATCAAAAGAGCCTTGACCGTTCGAATAAACTTCAAAAGATAAACGGTGTCATGTATTAAACACTCCTTTTCTTGAAATCCTCTCCGTCGGCAAGGCTCTTATGTATTTAACTATTTAGTTTTTGTACAAGCTATTTAGCAGCTTTCTTTCTTCTTGAAAGTGCAGCAAAAGCAATAGCTGCGCCAGCTCCTAGCACTGCGAATCCTGCAAGACCACTTCCATCAAATGTGTTAGGTCCTGGTCTATTAGCATTTCCTGATCCGTTTGCTCTTGGGCTAACATTTGCAAAGTAGTAAACTGAGAAGTCATCGTTCTCAAATGTTACAGTCTTGCCGCTTATTGAAGTAACCGGAATCTCCTCAAGTGTTCCATCATGCTTCTCGTGGAAGATGTGTAGATTCTTTGGCTCAAGATTCTTAAGCTCAACAGTTACGCGCTGCTTTCCATTTGGCTTAACTCTATCGCCATTTGCATTCACGAAGTAGATATCGTATGCTTCGTACTCGTCAGCCTTGTATCCCTTTAGTTCCTTATTAACCTTCTCAACCTTAACTGTAAGCTGCACATTATCATTGTTACCTGGCTGTGGCTGTGGTTCTGGTTTTGGTTCTGGCTTAGGCTGTGGCTTTGGCTCTTCCTGCTTCTTAGGGGAAATAGTTGCCTTTACGCTTGGATAACCATCTGAAACAAGCTCGATTTCATAGCTTCCGTCTTCTCCCTTAGTGAAGATAGGAGTCTTTACACCACCCTTACCTGAGATTTCAGCGTTGAAATTAACTGTCTGATCATCTCCAAAGATTAGCTTAGCAAGATCACGACCTCTTAGTGGCTGTCCGTCTACAAGCACACTTGAAATGCTTGCATAGTATGTATCCTTATCAAGGTCAGCCGGTAGAACAAGCTTGTTGCCCTCAATCTTAACAGATCCATCTGCATGATTTGACTTTAGCTGGAAGTTTGCCTGCAAATCACCATACTTCTCTGATGTGAATACTGCAGTGTATGCACCAATTCCAGTGTTATCAGACTTCTTAAATGTAATCTTATCCCCTGAAACAGTGTAATCCTTACCTTCCTCTAGAACAGTTTTACCCTTTTTAACTTCGCTTAGCTTATATGCTGCGTCAGCTGGTGCATTTACCTTAGATGTAACTGCTACACCCTCGCTAAATACAGCATTGTTTACACTTGCACTAGCATCTGCACCCGGAATCTTCTTGCAAAGAAGTGATGTCTTTACAACTACATCGTCTCCATCATGCACCATGTATCTAATCTCAGTAATTGTCTTACCCTCGATGCTTGTGTACGCCTTGTAGTTTACACGGTTACCATGTGGTCTCTACGAAGTCTGGCTTAACTGCAAAATGAAATCTCATATGTTTTAACCCAGATGTTCTCAAGATGCTTCATAGCATACATGTCTGCCGTCAGAAGTCTTTAGGATAACTCCATCTACATCCTTAGCTGCAGGTATTCCCTCTCCACTTAGCTTAATACCGTAGTTTCCGTATCTATTTATTGTGCTAATTGTTGCTGTAGCTGGGCTTACAACTGTTCCGTCACCCTTTGTTGCTGTTAGGGTTCCATCGCCATTGATTGCCTTGTACTCCTTAGGCTGTGCGTTACCCTCGTTCAGCGTCATATTCTTTTACAATATCAAAGAGCGGGTTCTTAGATGTCTTGCCCTCAGCAATAGCCTTCTTAACCTTGTCGTAAAGAGCCTTGTCTATTGCAACATTTACATCCTTAACACCTAAGATCTTACCTGAGCCATCCTCGTTTACTGAGTTATATGTAGTTGGGAAGAAGCTCTTGAACTTATTCTTAGTTGAGCTTGTTACCGCATCGTACATTCCATCTGCTCTTAGGCTTGCTGCCTTATCAACAGCATCTGCATTAAGATCATTTGACACTGCTGTAAGGTTCTTTAGTTCTCCATAATAGAAATCTGCGTATGGGAGATTTACCTTTCCATATAGAGTCTTAGACTCTTCAACCGGTCCAGCCTTAGGAGCTGCATCAGCCTTCTTTAGCTCTACTCTAATTGCATCCTTGCAAGCCTGAGTTGTGAATGTAGCTCCAGTCTTCGCATCTAGTCCATTTATTGTCTCTAGTGTTGCTGGCTTACCCTCAAGGGTTTTAATTCTCTGCTTTGCCTTTACCTTGTATCCATAGTTGTAGCTTTCCATTCCTGGAGTATCAATCTTGATGTTTGCAAACTTTCCGTCCTTTACATCAAAGCTTACATCTACTCTATATCCGTCCCAGTCACCGCCTGGTTCTTCAGCTCTAGTTGATGCTGCTGTGTATGACTTATCTGCTGCAACCTCATCACCAGTTATAGCATACGCGCCCTGAACGCCTGCACTTACAAGCATTGCGCATGAAAGCAAGATCGCCAGAGGTCTCTTTCGCATTCTTACCATAAAATTCCTCCTGTTGTAGTTAAATCGATATACTTATTGTTAGTTATTTTTAACTTATGTTTGTGTAAGACAACTATCGTTTGCCTTTAGCAACTATTGTTAGCACTAACTAACATCCATATCATATCACAATAAACTCTAAATAAGCAAGTGAATTTTATATCGAAGTTTGCTTATATTCTCAATCAAAGCGCGCAGCTCAAACACTTGCAAAACTAACTATTCTGATTCATTCTGGAACGCCTCTACAACGCTCTCAATCTCCTGTCTTGTCAAAGTGATTCCACGGCTCATTCTCTCGTGCTGCTCGTCCCAATCTCTGATATCATATTTGGGCGGCTGATCATTCCATGATACGATGTTTAACTCCTTAGTCCAACCTCTATCATTTCTGTTTATAACTCCAATGTGTTTTACTATCTCAAATTTAATAGGTGTTCCTGCCATCTTATTTCTCCTTTTCTTAGCATTCTCTCATCCCTATGATATTAATATCAACTTCCCCATAGACGGTCAAGCAAATAACAAAATTCCCCAAACAATGTAAATTCAGCATATGCGAGCTTTTATGGATAATTCTTCACTTGATTAAAGATATAACAAAAATATATAATAGGCTAAAGTCCAGCGGTGTGATGTCATCTGAAAGAAAATATAGAAAATAAATCTGATTCATTTAAAGAATTTTTTGCTATTCGTATAAGAGCTGAAGGTATAGAATAAAATAAGAAAGGAAATATATGGATTTTATAGTAGCCGAAGAAGGTGTACCTGTAAGTGTAGGTGCATATGGAGCGAAAATCGTATATTATGGAAGTGAGATTGTATTAAACTATGAGACTGAGCCGCCAATGGGGGATTTTATTTTTTCAGCCAAACTTCCCTTATTGAATAGAAAAATTCCTTTTTGGATGTATGGAAGAAATCTTGTATTTTTAGATGCATACTATGTTTTGGTAGAGATGGTTGAGAAGAAAAACATGGGATCCTATAACAACTGTAATTATAAATATTCATACGGGAAAATATGCAAGTCTTGGAAATTGGTATACTGATATATCTGTGGAAAATGACGTTGTACTTAAAAATAGGTTTGATGGAAACAGTATGACTTTAAAAGGTGTAGATGATTTAAACTGGATAAATATTGAATAAAAATACGAGTAGGTGGTAGATATGAAAAATAAAAGATATTTTGTCGTTCCAGCAGCTCTAGCTTTGCTCGGTGGACTTTACTTAATTAGCAAACAATCAGACGGACTTTTGGCATCTGAACGCATAGAGATTGCAATTCGCTCCAAGAACTTTGTGCATAATCTCAACCGCGGTGATTTTGATGCATGCTATAACAGCCTTTCTTCTGACATGCAGGAGAAGACAAGTATAGAAAGACTACATGCTATGCTAGATCCTATACTTGGATTCCTTGGTAGTTTTGAGGAGTTCAGGGGCGGTAGCATTTCTAGAGAACGACATGCTGAGACAAGCACATATGTGTGCAATCTGAAGTGCGACTACGAGAATGGTCGCGCGGTATTCACCATCATTCTCGATGAGAAAATGGATATAGTTAACCTTTATATAAAATAGAATAGAAGCAACACAATTAAATATAACATTATGATAATGCAATTAAAGCACTTCAAGTGGAAAATGATATGTACCCAGAATCCTGGACACATGTTATGAACTAAGCGGAACACATGGATGTTATCCTGTACCTTACAGGTGGCATCCATTTTGTTTTTCTTTGTATTCTTTCATTGTTGTAATAACTTATGTATTCATCTAGTGCTTTTGAAAAGCTCTCAAATGATTCATATTCTTTCTCGTAGCCGTAGTACATTTCATTCTTTAGACGTCCAAAGAATGTTTCCATAATGCAATTATCTATGCAATTGCCACGCCTAGACATTGATTGGATAATTCCTCTGTTTTTTAGTTCTTGACGATAGTAATTATGTTGATATTGCCATCCTTGATCTGAATGAAATATTAATCCTGTAAGTGATTTGAACTTTTTAAATGCCATCTCTAACATTCTCTTGATTTGATTTAGGTTTGGACTCATCGATAAATCATATGAAATAACTTCGTTTGTGTACATGTCAATTATCGGAGAAAGATAACACTTTCCCCATGAAAAGTTAAACTGAGATACATCAGTTGTCCACTTCTGAAGTGGTGCTGTCGCTGTAAAGTCCCTATCTATTATGTTTTGGTGCTACTTTACCTACTTCGCCCTTGAATGAATGATATTTCTCTTTTAGGTCTTTTTGCCTTGCAATCCAAGGGAATGCATGATACGTTGTACTCTTTTGTGATTAACAATATTTCCACGTCTTAAGAGCTCTCTATACACTCTTCTTACACCATATCTACCTTTATGCTGTTCAAATATTTTCTTGATTTCTTCAGTGAGTTCAGCATTTCTAAAGCCTACAGTATCAACTTTACTGATTTCGTAGTAGTAAGTTGATTTAGGCATATTTAAACCTTTTAGTAGGTATTTTTAATTGGTATCCTTCTTCTCTGAGCGCTTTGATGATTGTCTGCTTTTTTTCGCCTTGAGTTGCGCAGCCCATCTTTCTTGTCTCAAGGCGATCCTTTTTTTTACTACTTCAATCTCAGCTTTCATTGCCGCAATTTCTGCTCTTAGTCTGATTAACTCTTCGCGTTCTGATTCAGTTAAAGGCTTGGGCTCAATCGTTTTCTTTTTCATATCAGGGTTATTGCTCTTGCGACCTTTCTGTTTATTCACAAGACCATTGTAACCCAATTCTTTGTATTTGCGAACCCATGTATATAGCATTCCATCGCTGATACCCGCAGAAATAGCAACTGACTTGTTGGATTGTCCTGCTAATACTTTAGCAACTAATTCATATTTCGCTTCAGGGGTCCACACTTTGTTACTACCTAAGTGCTTTAAAGCGTCTGGTCCATTTTGTTCTTCGATACGAACCCAGTATCGAATCATTTTACGAAATCTTGCCGTTTTTTTATCCTTTCTGGCGTTTCAGGCCAGATTCCTTGTCTATATAGCTCGATACACTCTAACTTATACTCATGACTGTAACGCATAAAAATACCCTCCTTACTGGGTGTCCAGTAAAGAGGGTACATATCAAAAATAACTGAAGTGCTTTTTGAATATTTAGTTTCTAATTTAAGTTAAATATATTTAATTAATAATATATATAGTTTCAAAAGAGCCTTGACCGTTCGAATAAACTTAAAAACCCCCGGGAAATCAAGTCTATTTTTATTGTACGTATTATCTTCACTTTTACATCCTAGAACAATCATAAATTTTTAATAACACCTCACAACTACTTAAATCACGAATAAACATGTGATTATTCATAGCTGCTTTTTTTATTTCTGTGGAGTATATCAGATGCAATAGAAATTACTGAGCCTATCAAGACAAGTGTAATTCCAAGCACCATATTAAGTGGAATTACTTCGTGGATAATAACTACTGCGAGTATTGGGGCAAGTATAGGTTTAATGAAAAAAACAAGAGAGACAGTTTGGGCTTCGCAGTACTCCATTGCGAGGAAGTAACATAGATATCCACATCCTGTAACTGCAATTGATACATAGATAATACCTGGAATAGCATCTATACCTATCCCTTTGATAAACGGTACTTTAGCAAAGCTTTCAAGTCCAACTCTATCCAAGAAGTTCGCTAAAATTTTTATATGTGATAAACCCATATAAATAGCCATCTGAATAGCTGCGGTCAAAGAGCAAATACATGTCGTAACGACTCCACCATATTTTTGGCTCTCCTCCTTGCCTAAGACACCATATAATGCAAATGCAAGTGCAGAAAGAAGGCTTAGGCTCGCTCCCACGACACTAATATGAGCATCCCAAGGTTGTATAATTGCTAAAACTCCAGCAATCTGGAAGACAAGTGCATAAATAGTCTTTCTCTCTATCGCTTCTCCTAAAATCGGTACTGCAAGTATGGTTACAAATACGGTATTTGTGCTAAATAGCACCGATACAACTGATGCTTTGGTATATATAACTGCCATCTGAAAGATATTCATACCTAGAAATATCCCTATAAAAGCAATCAAAGTAAGCTTTATAAAATGTTTTCCAGTAACACTTTGATTATCCTTTTTGAGCTTCATCAAAGCAAAAGGCAGCAATGCAATGCCGCCTATCAAAAATCTTATCATCGTGAGCTGCATGGGATTGAATCCCTTTGATGTATATTTCAGCCCTATCTCCATTGTGCTAAATAGCACTGTTGCAAATGCTATATAAATATATCCTTTTATTTTACTATATCCTTCATCGTTCATCTGATGCACCTAGTACTTATATATCAAGCTCAAGGCTTACTGGGCAGTGATCGCTTCCCATAACATCTGGGTGTATTGCTGCCTCTTTAATCTTGTCTTTAAGTCCTTCGTCAACAACAAAGTAGTCTATACGCCACCCTGTATTGTTTTTTCTGGCATTCCCTCTGTATGACCACCAGCTGTAGGCCCCTTCCTGCTCTGGGTATAGGTATCTGAATGTATCAGTAAAGCCAGCTCCAAGAAGCTCGGTCATCTTTGCTCTTTCTTCATCAGAGAAACCTGGATTTCCACGATTTGTCTTTGGATTCTTAAGATCGATTTCCTCGTGAGCAACATTTAGGTCTCCGCACATTACGACATGCTTTTTCTTTGCAAGTTCGCTTACCATTGCTCTGAGGTCGTCCTCCCACTGCATTCTGTACTCTAGCCTCTTCAGCTCAGGCTGTGCATTAGGAACATACACATTAAGCAGGTAGAACTTATCATACTCAAGAAGCACCGCTCTTCCCTCATCGTCATGTCCCTCAAAATTATATGTCACGCTTAGTGGCTCATGCTTAGTAAAGATTGCAGTTCCCGAATATCCCTTCTTCTCTGCATAAGAAAAATATTGATGGTATCCAGGCAAATCAACATCCGCCTGACCCTCTTGCATCTTAGTCTCCTGAATACAGAAGAAATCCGCATCAAATTCCTTAACTATATCTTCAAATCCCTTCTTTAGGACCGCTCTTAGCCCATTAACATTCCATGAAACAAATTTCATATATATTTTCTCCTTTTGATTAATTACTTTCTTAAATATCTCAGGCGCGCATTGTAAACACGCCATTTAATACATACCCCTCAAAGCTTATATTTTATCAGCAAAGTATTCCACCTGCTCTACAAGATTCAAAACCAGCTCCGGAAAGCTCTCTGCAATGTCCTCAAGGTCAGCATAGTCATTGTTATACCCACGCACTTTGCCACTTTCCACATCTATAAATACGATGCTTCCATCACCTAAACCTCCGATAGGAAACGCTGGTCCGTGTTCACACTCGCTCATATATTCCTCGTATACCTCTACAAAGATTGCATAGTTCTCCTCAAGCTCTTTCAAGTCGAAAATCCACGGTTCTGCCAAGTAACAGCCTCCGAAGTTCAAAAGCAACCATTGGTACTCCACCGGGATATGTGCATATTTTGCTTCAAACTTTTTTATATCATCCTCTGTTTCAGGGCGGATGCCTTCTGTGAAGACACTTGCTTCGTAAGCCGCCTTAATTCTGTTATGATATTTTTCTAAATCAATATTTTGCATATTGCTTACCTCGTAATTTTCTGTACCGAATTCCTTCCTTGCAAATACAATAACAAGATATTATATTTTATACTTTTTTATGCACTATGTAAATGTTGCATGAGATTTGGTACATCAAAATTTGAAGATATGCTTTTTTTCACAGCATGTTGCACCTTAAACAAAACACTTGCATTTTGCAAGATTCAGATTTATTATGAAGATGGATATAAAAAAATACGGTTTTTCTATGTAGATAAATTCCTAAATGGATTAGGGAGGTATTATATGAATGCACTTAATAAAAAGGAAAGAACCGCAGATATTATGGCATCACTTTCATCCCTTGTGCTTCTTCTATTTGCACAGCTTCGGGATAGGTTTGAGTTTTTACATGAGCTGCCATTTCTTGTAGTTTTACTTATTTGCATAATATGTATGATAGTAAGTATATGGGCTGCGTATTGCCGAATATCTAATAATAAGATGATTAAAATGTCCCTATTTTCAGTTTCTGTGACATCCTGGCTGGCGACATTCATTATATTCTTTAGTTTTCGGTAAAAGTATAAGGTGGTGGTTATATGAAACTTGTAAGTAAATCAGATATATTAGCACTAACCGTTCAATTATTTTGCAATTTGCCTCTTTGTTTGCTTATCTGCTATTGGGCGTATTCAAAGGAGAACAGTCTTCCTGTAGTTCCATTTCCAGCAGTTATTCTACTTGGGATCATTGCTATTTCAGGTGAAATTTGGACAGCTAATTACTATATTTCAAAACGTAAATACATTTTGATACCAATACTTGACGTTGTCGGCACTTCATCACTGGCTATGTTGGTCATATTTCTTTATTCCAAATAGGAGTTTTGAGAGGTAGTCATTTGCTCTGCACTTTGCCTATTTATATGCTTTTGACCTACCTAGTCGTATTGCTGCTATTTCTATATTTAAAACAGAGGTAAGAATAATGAAGAAATAAATTCTACAACATGAAAGGCTGATGTTGCCATCAGCCTTTTTGATTTCCTTTATTTTACTTCTGCACTTCCCTTCTTGCCGAATAGTCCTGACAGAACAGTTAGCACAATACAACTGTAGCAGAATACTGAAAATGCTGCGTACTGAACTGTAGGTACGCCCAGCATGTTTGAGATGAACACACCGCATACACTCCATGGTACGAGCGGGTTGATAACTGTGCCGGAGTCTTCAAGCGCACGAGAGAGATTCTTCTGGTGCAACCCGAGCTTATCGTAGATTGGACGGAAGGTTTTTCCTGCCAGCAAGATGCTTAGGTACTGCTCTCCGACTATGAAGTTAACACCTAAGGCTGTAGTTGCAACAGCTAGTGTAGCCTTGAACCTTGTGTTTAGAAGATGAGCGATATTTTCAAGAATGGTTGGAATAATTCCAAGCCCGAAGAGTAGACCGCCAAGGCTCAAAGCGAGAATTACAATTGTGATAGTGAAAAACATGCTGTTAATTCCGCCACGGTTTATAAGTGAAGCGATGTTTTCAGGAACACCTTCTTTGCTGAACCCACTGTAGAAAATATTTGCTATTTCACCTAGGCTATATCCAGTGTTAAACTGAGCGATTCCAAGACTTAGTGCACTTACAATTATCATGCTTACGATTGCTGGAAGTTTGAATATCGAAAGAACAATCAAAGTACAAATGGTATCAAAGCATATCCGTGAACAAGATCAGTTGAAAGTAGCGACTTCTTAAATGCGTCGATTGCTGAAACATCACCCTTTGCTCCCCATGGAGACATTGCTGTAAAGAAAACACCTGAGATGATGAACGCAGGAACTGTTGTGTACATCATATTTTTGATGTGATCAAAGAGGTCAATTCCTACAATGCTAGCTGATATACCTGTTGTATCTGATAGAGGAGACATCTTATCTCCAAAGAATGCACCTGATACTACTGCACCTGCTGTAATTGCAGGGTTTAAATCAAATACACCAGAAAGGCCCATAAGTGCAACACCTAAAGTTGCAACTGTTGTTAAGCTGCTTCCGATTGAAATACCTATGATTGCCGTGATGCAGAAGGCTGATAGGTAAAAGGTCTTAGCTGAGATTATATTTAGACCGTAGAATATCAGCGTTGGGATAGCCCCAGACATCATCAAAGCGGAAATTAGGATTCCAATAAAGAAGAATAGGTATACTGCACCCATGCTTGTCGATACGGACTGAACCATGCTTTCCTGCATCTCTGAGAACTTAACCTTGTGGAAAATTCCGTATATTAGAAGAAAGATGATGCTTACAAGAACTGGGATATGGGCTGAAACTCCCTCGATTGTAATAATTGGGAATCCAAGCATGAATAGAATAATTGCTGTGATGACCAGGGCTTCTACAATTCCTGGCTTTCTGAGTTGCTTAAGATCAAACATGATTTTCTCCTTTAAAATTCTTTCTAAATAATCTTCTGCGCAATAAAAAACTTCTCACGATTTACAATTTGCATCGTCAGAAGCCGGGTAAAATCCTTTGGTGATTAGAGGCTCCATACACAATGCAAACAGAGCCGCTAAGTATCTTAGGACTCTCTAATTCTTATAATAATAGTAATAGCACTTTTGGCCGCAAGAAGAAAAATGTTTATCCTGCATATTTGCTTCTGTCAAAACATTACACATTTTTCATTTTAGTTGCTCCTTTCAAAGTGATTTTTTTCATAATAACACCAAAGCAATATGTCCGTCAAGCTTTTTTTGTTCAAATAGATAATATTTTTTTCTATATTTTTATGTTATTATACATAAAATACTTTGCGTCAATTGACTTTTGCATATATCCTTTTCAGCATGAAAAGCCGAAACTTGAATATGTTTACCAATTCGCGTATAATTTATATAACTACAGATTTATTTAGGAGGTCGTTTTGTTAGAATTAATAAAAGCCGTGATATACGGTATAGTCGAAGGAATTACAGAATGGCTGCCAGTCAGCAGCACAGGACACCTTATTTTACTAAAGAGCATAATGCCGATGAAGGTTTCGGATAACTTTTGGAATTTTTTCCTTGTTGTCGTTCAGCTAGGCGCAATCCTTGCGGTAGTTATCTATTTTTGGAACAAGATATGGCCATTTAATACAAAAGTTAAAGGCAAGTCCTTTATAAGATATGATGTAATGCAGCTATGGGTTAAGATCATTGTAGCATGTTTTCCAGCTGCTATAGTAGGCATCTTGCTAGACGATTGGGTTGATAAACACCTCTACAATCCGACAACAGTAGCAATCATGCTGATTCTTGTCGGTATCGCTTTTATCTTTGTAGAGAAGAAGAATGTAAATAAAGAGCCAAGAATTACAAGCCTTCGCGATATATCATATAAGGATGCTTTGATAATCGGAGCTTTTCAGCTTATCGCTGCTGTGCTTCCAGGAACATCACGCTCAGGCTCCACAATCATCGGCGGACTTTTAATTGGAATCGACAGGACCATCGCTGCTGAATTCACCTTCTTCCTAGCAATTCCAGTTATGTTTGGTGCAAGTCTTCTAAAAGCTTCTCAAGTTCGGACTTCACTTCACAGCCTTGGAATTTGGAATACTCTTTGTAGGAATAATAGTTTCCTTCCTAGTTTCACTCTTCTGCATCAAACTTTTGATGGCATATGTGAAAAACACGATTTCAAGGTTTTCGGTTGGTATCGTATAGCGCTAGGTGCTATCGTGCTTATATACTTTAAGCTTATACTCGCATAGCTTCGTCAAAAAATAATACAAAATCAAAAGCCGCTTTGCTTATGCAAAACGGCTTATTTGTTTACTTTTCTTCTAGGAAATTAAGCACTGCTTTATTAAAAATCTTAGGCTTTCTTGAGGATATAAAATGACCTCCAGGAATCAAGCAAAGCTTAGCCTTTGGTATACAGCGACTAATGAGTCTTGTGTGCTCAGTTTTGATAATATCGTGCGTTCCGCCAAGAACTAAAGTCCTAGCATGAATTCTCTCAAGCTCAGTCTCACTTATATACGGCTCATTTGTAACTAGAGCCAGTTTCTCTGAGTGAAGCTTAGCACGTATATCTATCTTGGAAATTAAATCCACTATCTTTCGCAACACCTTGATTGGTATCAAAGCGATATTCTTAACACCAGACGGATATAAATTTGCGCCCCAAACTATGAGTCTATCAACTAGCTCAGGGTACTTTGATGCAAAGCAAAGCGCGGTGTTTCCACCATCTGAAAAACCTAGTATGCTAGCCTTCTTAATCGAATGCTCTTTCATAAAGTCAGCAAGATCATCTGCAAACTGCCTAATTGTGAAAGGTTCTTCTCCTCTTGGAGATTTCCGTGGCCTCTCGTATCTAGTGCAATTACTCTATACTTCTTTGCAAAATAATCCATCTGAGCAGCAAAATAGCTGTTGCTTTCACCATTTCCGTGTAAAAGAATTAGGGTTTTGCCTCTTCCCTTCTGTTTATAATTGAGACGAATCTTCATATCTTCTCCCCCTCAAAAATCAACTTAGTACTTAACTAGTTTTCTAACTTTCCCTTGTATTGAGCAATCCCGCCGATGTTTGTCACATCTGTGTAACCCTTGCTCTTCATAAATTCCGCTGCCATGTCGCTACGACCACCTGACAAGCAGTAAACAAAAGTCTTGGTCCCCTTATCTGGCACCTCGTCTTCTATACCTTCAAAAGTACTGAGTGGCACATTAATGCTCCCTGGAATTCTCCCCAAAGCATACTCGTCAGCCTCTCTGACATCAACGAGCAATATACCATCTTCAGCTTTAAATTCTTCTATATATTTGTTTATATTCTTACCGAATAATCCCATATCTGCCTCTCTTCCCTTGAGCAGGTGAAGGGAATAAAACCCTGAAATCAAATTGCTAGGCTAGTTTTTCTCCTATGCTCAGACAATTAGTATACACCTATATTATACACCTATTGTTTACGAATAGAAACATAATTTATGTTCTTTCCCTGCGAAGAAAATTTTTCTTCATACTCTGTCATGGGGCTAATCTCGCTGAACTCACTTGCATGAAGGTCACACGTTAATCCAGTGACATCAAAGTTTGCAAGTTCCTTGCATTCCTCGATTTGCTCAAGTGTAAAATCGAAGAGATCGTCGTTGTCGGTCTTAAACCTTATGAATCCACCTGGCTTTAGTGCCTTCAGATACTGAAGCAGTCTATCCTTATGTGTGAGCCTGCGCTTTGCGTGTCTAGCCTTTGGCCATGGGTCGCTGAAGTTCATGAATATGCCGTCCAGTTCACCCTCAGCAAAATCCCTTTCCATGTCATTTATATATGTCGTTATAAATCTGATATTATCAAGTTCCATCTCCCTGCTTTTGACCATTCCGCGTATAATTACGCTCGCAAGTCCCTCTGCAGCAAGGAAAAGCGCATCTGGATTTTGACTTGCACTGCTTGTTATAAATCTGCCCTTACCCGAACCAATTTCTAAAAACAGTGGCTTATTTGTTCCATTCTCAAATAGCTTCCTCCAGCTTCCGCTGTGGCCTTCCGAGCTTGGAACTATTACATCATCAAAATCGCTAAGCTTTTGATCTATATCTTTGATTTTTCTCTGTCTCATACAACCAACCTATAGGAAAATTCTCATAGAGATAACTACGCCTAGGAAAATCAGACAGGCAGCTATCGCCATGAAGTCAAGTTTATCAAATTTGATTTCGTTCATTCTCGTTCTTCCGGCTCCACCACGGTAGCATCTAGCTTCCATTGCCATTGCAAGGTCCTGAGCTATTCTAAATGCACTTACAAATAGCGGTACTAGGATCGGAATCATTGACTTTGCACGCCTTAGAATATTTCCGCTCTCAAAGTCTGCCCCCCTCGCCTGCTGAGCCTTCATTATCTTATCAGTCTCATCAAGAAGCAAAGGTATGAATCTCAAAGCTATGGACATCATCATTGCAATTTCGTGCGAAGGCACGCCTAGCTTTGATAGAGGTGCCATAAGCTTTTCTAGTCCATCTGTCAAAGCGATAGGCTTTGTTGTAAGAGTCAAAACCGATGAGCTTATTATCAGCAGAATCAGTCTAAGGCTCATAAAGAGCGCAAGGTAGATTCCCTCTGTAGTTATTTTGATAAACTTCCATCTGAAAATCTCGTGTCCATCGACCATGAAAATATTCAAAAAGAAGGTAAACGCCAAAATCATAAATATCGGTTTCAGGCCTCGCAAGATGAATGAAATTGGCACCTTTGATAGAGCAACACAAACAGCAAGCGCTGCTCCGCACACAGCAAAGCCAACGAAGCCCTTTACGAGGAATAGCTCTATGATAAATATGAGCGTTGCCATTATCTTTGTTCGCGGGTCGAGTCTATGGAGAATTGAGTCGGCAGAATAGTACTGTCCTAAGGTTATATCCCTAATCATTGGACTCTCCTCTCTCTGGCTTTGATGAATCATCGCCTGCATTCTTGTTTTTTAGATATGCTAGGAGCGCCGTCTTTGCATCCTCAATATTGAGAACATTTGCTGGTACATCAGCGCCGCAAGCTCCAATGTCGTTCATAAGTTCAGTAACTGGCGGAATATCAAGACCTATTGCATTTAGTTCTTCATGCCTTGAGAACACGACCTCAGGTGTATCCATCATCAAAATCTTACCCTCATCCATAACCAGCACGCGGTCTGCCATCTCAGCAACATCGCTCATATTATGGCTTACGAAGATAATTATATTGTTCTGCGCACTGTGGATTTCTCTATCATCCTTAGGATTTCCTTATGCGCACCTGGGTCAAGACCTGCAGTAGGCTCATCCAGTATCAAAATTTCCAGCTCCATCGCAATAACACCTGCGATAGCAACTCTTCTCTTCTGTCCTCCCGAAAGCTCAAAAGGTGACCTCTCAACGATATCATCGTAGTCAAGTCCGACAAGTTTGATTGCCTCTCTGACTCTTTCATCGATTTCTTCCTCGCTAAGCCCTAGATTCTTAGGGCCAAAGGCGATATCCTTTGCTACTGTTTCTTCAAATAGCTGGTATTCAGGGTACTGAAAAACGAGCCCAACTCTGCGTCTAACATCCTTCATCACGGTCTTCGGATCTGTTATATCCGTATCTCCAATGATTATACTACCTGAACTTGGCTTAATTATACCGTTCAGGTGCTGCATCAAAGTAGACTTGCCTGAGCCCGTATGCCCAATAACTGCTACCTTCTCGCCGTCTGCTATCTCAAAGCTTACATCATCTAAGGCGAGCTGTTCATCCGGCATACCCTTGCTATATATATGTGTTAAATTCTTTACTTGTATTGACATACGAATTCTTTTAGCCTTTCTGCTGTAACCACCTCTGGTGGCACATCTATGCCGTTTTCTCTGAGATATATGGCAATCTCTGCGGCCATCGGCACATCTAGCCTTGCTGATCTAATCAGCTCATCCTGAGAAAATACATGCTCTGGTGTTCCGTCTAGCAGTATTTCTCCCTTATTCATAATCACTACTCTATCTGCTTTTACCGCCTCATCCATAAAGTGTGTTATGAGTATCACAGTTATTCCCTCACGGTGCAATTTCTCAATTATCTCCATGATATCCTTGCGCCCGCGCGGGTCGAGCATCGCTGTCGGCTCGTCAAAGATGATGCACCTAGGCCTGATGGCAACAACGCCCGCGATAGCGATGCGCTGCTTTTGGCCGCCCGAAAGCAGATGAGGCGCTTTCCTCTTGTACTTCCCCATCTTCACGGCGTCAAGCGCCTCGTCGACCCGCGCTCTAATCTCGACCGGATCAATTCCTATGTTCTCCGGTCCGAAAGCCACGTCATCCTCAACAATTGCAGAAACGAGCTGATTATCAGGGTTCTGAAAAACCATTCCAGCAGTCTGTCTTATATCCCAGATCTTATCCTCATCCCTAGTATCCATACCAGAAACATAGACTGCACCCTTGCCCGGAAGCAAAAGCCCGTTTAGGTTCTTCGCAAGGGTTGACTTACCTGAGCCATTTTGACCGATAATTGCAGTGAATGAGCCCTCCTCAATCTCGAGGCTCACGCCCTTTATAGCTAACTTCGGCTCCTCGTCCTCCCCATGTGGATACTGAAAATAAAGATTATCTATTTTAATTATATTTTCCATTATTCCATCCTATGGCATTTTATTGCCATTAATACTTTTAAATGCTCCATATATATACATATACAGTAGCCCTAAAAAAATAAACATAATTCAACATTATTATCCTACAACAAAACACCTATTCTTGCAATACTATGAGCTCCATTTGACATTGCCTCATGCAGGGGTATAATAAACTTAAAGTGTATGCATTAAAAAGATGAATTACGCATTATTTTGATATACAGTTGGAGGGTATATGAAGCCATTTGTTGCAAGTAAAAAGAATGACAAGAGTACGCCGCTATACATTCAGCTCTATCGCCATATAAGGAGCGATATTTTAAGCGGAAGCATCAAAACCGGTGAAAAGCTACCTTCTTTAAGAAAGTTAGCCAAGCTCAACGATATTTCAATCACTACTGCTGAACAGGCATACAACCAGCTACTCACCGAGGGCTATATAACAAGCAGGCCACAGTCTGGCTACTATGTATCTAAGATTGATGCTTTTTCAGATGTTCAGGGAGACAGCGACCACGATATCTTCGAATTAACAACTCAAAGCTTTGATAACTCTAGGTACCTTTATGACCTATCTGCCTTTGATTTTCAAAAGTGGAAGAAGTGTACATCTAGAGTTTTCAACGAATACCCTCATCTCCTTTTGTTCGAAAGTGATGTTCAGGGCGAGCAGGCGCTACGCTACGAAATCTCTAAGTACGTCTACTCTTCGCGTGGCGTTATCGCAGATCCTTCACAGGTTGTAATCGGCGCAGGTACTCAGCAGCTTACGACTCACCTTTGCCATATACTAAGGCATATGGACATCGGTTTGTCTGCGCAGAAGACCCAGGCTATGCTCCAATTCAGAAGATTTTTCATGACAATGGCTTTGGTATAAATAAGATTCCTGTTTCGAGTGACGGAATACGCATAGATATGCTCCCTGCAAACATAGCATCGGCAGTTTATGTCAGCCCAGCGAATCAGTTTCCTACTGGTTCTGTCATGTCCATTGCAAGCAGGTACAAGCTTCTTGCTTGGGCAAATCAAAACAACAGCATCATCCTTGAAGACGACTACGACAGCGAGCTCAGATATTTCGGAAAGCCGATACCTGCGCTTCAGGGTTTAGACAATAATCATAGAGTCGTATATTTTGGCTCCTTCTCATCGACGCTTTTTCCTGCAATCAAAGTCAGCTACATGATTCTTCCTCCTAATATGGCGGAAATCTTTGCTAGTATCAAAGCAAACTACACCCAGACCTGTTCCAAGACAGAGCAGCTTACACTTGCACTATTTATGGAAAACGGCTATTATTACACAAATATCAGGCGTCTAAGAAGCCTGTATGCTCAGAAGCTTCAGCTTGCAATATCATCTTTTGCTAAATATGGCATGAGCTTCATAGATGCAAAGAACACAAAATCTGGAATCAACATCATCCTCGATGTCAAATCCGAAAAGAGTGCCGAGATGCTTTGCCAAGAAGCAGAGTCACTAAGGCTCTACGTGGCAACGCTAAATCAAAACTCAGAAACAGAACAAAAAAATAGGCAGCTGATTTTTTACTACAATCAGATACCTATTGATTTGCTTGAAGATAGTATCAAAAGTCTTGCCAAGCTATGGGCGTCCTAAACGGCGTCCTCTTATTTTGTCTTTTCAAAACCCTTGATATTCTTAGTCGTTGTAATTGTGCCATCGTGCTGAACGAAGATAGCCTCGTAGCCGTCGAGTGACTCTATCAGCTTCTTGCCGTCCTTTTCTCCTAGAATTAGGCAGGTTGTCGCAAGTGAGTCGCAATCTATACCCTTATTACCCGCACCGATAATAGTTACGGAGTCAAGACCCGTCTCAACTGGATATCCTGTCTTAACATCAAGGATGTGGTGATATACCTTTCCGTCCTTTGTGAATGAACGCTCGTAGGTTCCAGATGTTACAAGGCTCTTGTCATGTGCCTCTACAACACCTATGATTCCGCCATCTGTGCTAAATGGGTCGCGTACACCTATTCTAAATTCGCTTCCATCAGGCTTCTTTCCGACAACTGAGATGTTTCCTCCAAGGTCGATAACTGCGCTTTTAACGCCTTTCTCCTTTAGAAACTCTGCTAGCTTATCTGCAATATATCCCTTTGCTATTCCGCCAAGATCAATCTCTCCCTTAGGGTCACTTAGACTCACCTTATTTCCATTAACCTTGATTTGCTTATAATCTACATGTGTCAAAGCTTCGTTCAGGGCTTCCTGCTCAGGAATCTTACCTTCTCCACCTTCAGGCTGAAAGTTCCATAAATCTGTAACCTGACCTATCGTAACGTCAAATCTTCCCTCTGAAAGCTCGGCGTATTTGATTGCTTTTTTTGATAACAAACAGTGTCTCGTCTGTGCACTTGATTTCTGCTCCACCTGCATGGTTTATCTTGTAGATATCGCTAGACTCACGCGTCTTGCTCAGCATGTTCTCGTATTTTTTTCGCAAAGCTTATAGGCATCTTCGATAACCTTGCTTGCATTTTTCTTCTGACATATCCTTCATGTCATAAATGGTCAAATTGCAAACTGTATCGAGGTAAAAGCCACTTTTCTGCACAGGATCTGTGCTCTGATTTGTCTTTTTACTGCAAGCTGTCTGTGATATAATTAGACTCAGCACCAGAATAATAACTGGTATTACTTTAGTTTTTTTACTCATTTTGTTAATCCTTAAGGAGAACCAATTTGTTCCGTATTATAAAAAAAGCAGATATTATACTATTCATATGTCTCATTCTCATAGGTGGAGCGCTATCCTATCTAGCCTTTTCGGGTAGCTCATCAGGCGATCTTGTCGTTGTCAAAGTCAACGGTGAAATCTACGGAAAATATAGCCTTACAAAGGATAGAACCATCACCGTAAACAGGGACGGACACATGAATAAGATTACCATAAAAGGTGGTAAGGTGCAAGTTAGCAAATCTAACTGCAAGAATCAGATTTGTGTTAAGCAAGGTTCGATTTCTACAACTCACCAAAATATTGTTTGCATACCTAACAGAGTCGTAGTTAGCATAGAGGGTAAGGGAGGTGAGTACGATGTCATCTCGCAATAAAATGTCATCAAGCGCCCATTCCAAAGCAAGTCGTGTAGCGACAACAGCTCTTCTTGCTGCTCTTGCGCTCATATTTTCCTATGTTGAGGCCATAATACCAATGCCTATCGCCGTGCCTGGCGTCAAGCTTGGAATTGCAAACCTCGCAGTACTAATCGCTTTATACCGATTTGATTTTAGGTACGCCCTATCTATCAATTTGATAAGAATTATAGTTAGTGGACTTCTGTTTAACGGACTTTTCGGTGCACTTTACGCAATGTCCGGTGGCGTGTTAAGTCTCATCGTTATGTGGCTTCTAAAGAAAACCAATCTTTTTAGCATAGTAGGTGTAAGCATGGCCGGAGGGGTAGCTCATAATATGGGACAGATTCTAGTCGCATCGCTTATCGTCTCAGATTTGCGCATGTTTATGTATCTGCCCGTTTTGATGTTCTCTGGAATAATAAGTGGAATTATCATAGGCGTCATCGCCTACTACGTTCAGCGCTCACTTAATGCAAACAAGGGCGCTTCGCAAATATAAGATAGTAAGTAGGAGGGTAAGTATGAAAAAAGAATTAGAATTACTACAAGGTGTAATGCGTGAACATGGAGTGGCGATTTGCATCGTTCCTACCAATGATTTTCACGGATCAGAATATATAAATGAATACTTCAGAAGCAGGCGGTTCATTTCGGGCTTTACTGGTTCTGCAGGAACACTCGTCGTTTGTGAGGACTCTGCCTACCTTTGGACTGATGGTAGATACTTTCTTCAGGCTTCAATCCAGCTAGATGGAAGCGGTATAGAGCTCATGAAGACAGGTGAACCTGGAGTTCCAGAGATTGAGGCTTTCCTAGAGAAGAATCTAAAAAAAGGCGATGTGCTTGCCTTTGATGGAAGAGTATTAGCTTGCCGTATCGGAGACAAATACAAACATATAGCTGATAAGTGTGGCGCTGTAACAAGGTTTGACATCGACCTTCCAGGTCTTGTATGGACAGATAGACCAAAGCTTTCAGGAAACAGCATTTGGGCACTTCCTGAAACTTCATATGGGGAGTCCTTTAAAGGAAAGCTTGCAAGACTAAGAGATGAAATGGCAAAGGGCTCAGTTGACTACCACCTGATCACTGGACTAGAGGAAAATGCATGGCTTTACAACCTTCGTGGTAGTGATGTTGATAGAAGCCCTATCTTCTTCTCCTTTACGCTCATAAGCCCTGGCTCCGTAACTCTTTACAAGTTCGGTGAAGACTTCGATGATCTGCTAAAAGAAAATGGCGTTACAGTTAAGCACTACCTCGACATCTTTGAGGATATAAAGAAGCTACCGGATAACGCTAAAGTGCTAGCTGATTTTGATGCAGCATCATACTCGCTGATTAAAAGTATCCCTAGCGCTTGCAAAATCGTCGACGGCCTTTCTCCAGTTAGCATGTTCAAATCAATCAAGAACCATATGGAAATTGCTGCAACAAAGGAAGCCCATATGTATGACGGACTTGCGATGGTAAACTTTATCTACTGGCTAAAAAATACAGTTGGCAAGCAAGCTCTCACCGAGATATCTGCCTCAGACCACCTTGAGAGCCTCAGATCTGCTCAGCCAGGCTTTGTTGATCTAAGCTTTGATACAATTGCAGGCTATATGTCAAACGGCGCTATAATCCATTATAGCGCTACTCCTGAAAGTGACACTGCACTAGAGGCAGACGGCTTTATGCTAGTTGACTCTGGCGGGCAGTATCTCAAAGGAACTACTGACATAACAAGAACCATCGCTCTTGGAGCTCTTACAGATAAGATGAAAGAGTGCTACACCGCAGTGCTTCGCGGACATATAGATCTTGCTATGGCAAAGTTTAAAGCAGGTACCACTGGATACGATCTGGATCCTCTTGCAAGAAAGCTCTTCAGGAAATCGGTCTTGACTATAACCACGGCACAGGCCACGGCGTTGGCCACATACTCTCCGTGCACGAGGGACCTCAGAGAATAAGCAAGGTTCCAAACAAGTATGCTATAGAACCCGGCATGATAACTAGTGACGAGCCTGGCGTATACATTGAAGGTGAATTTGGTATCAGAATAGAAAACGAAATCCTCTGCATGGAAGCTGATAGCAAGTCAGATGAGCTATGCTTCAAAATGCTAACACTCTGCCCTTACGAGCCAGAAGCAATAATTGCAAGCAAGCTGAGCGAGGAAGAAAGAAACTACATAAACAAGTACCACAAGATGGTTTACTCAAAGCTGGCTCCACTTCTTGAGCCAAATGTAAGAGATTGGCTAAGAGAGGTTACTGCTGCAATTTAGCAGATTATAAAGTCCAAGCTCAAAGCTAGCATGGGCAAATTAGCATATTGCCCTGTGCAAGCACATATCAAAAAATCGGGCTAGGGCTATAGGACAAAAAATCAAAATGCTGTATCCATTTCGGATACAGCATTTTTGTTCTTATTTACTTGCTAAGTTTAAGCTTCAGCAGCTACTTTCTCTGCAGGCTTTTCTGCTGCAGGTGCTGGAGCAGCTGGCTTTTTCTTCTTTAGGCGCAAGTTCTGGATTGCTCCTGTTGGGCAAACCTTTGCGCAAGCTCCGCAGTTCTTACATGTATCTGGGTTGATGAATGCAAGGTTATCAGTAACGTGTACTGAGTCAAACTTACATACTGTCTCACACTTCTTACATCCGATACATCCAACCTCACATGCCTTACGAGTAACTCCGCCCTTTTCTGTGCTGTGACAGTGGCAGATTACCATGTTCTTAACAGGTGAAATACGGATTAGGAACTGAGGACAAGCCTTGGCACATGCTCCACAAGCTACGCAGGCATCTCTATCAACCTTTGCAACTCCGTTTATAACACGAATTGAATCGTAATTACATGCGTCTACGCAGTCTCCAAGACCTAGACATCCGAACTGACATTCCTTAAGTCCGCCGAATAACTGCTTTGCAGCCTTACAGCTCTTTGGTCCCTGATACTCAAGGAGTGACTTTGAAACGTCCTTGTTTCCGTTACACATTACAACTGCAACTTTTCTATCTTCGCTTCCTGCCTCTACACCTAATATAGCTGCAAGCTTTGCTGCTACTGCAGGTCCACCTACAGGGCATTTATTACATGGCATATCGCGATCTTCTGCCATTGCACTCGCATATGCGTCACAACCTGCGAATCCGCAACCACCACAGTTTGCACCTGGAAGCACTTCTCTAAGCGCAGCAGCTGTTTCGTCTACAGGAACAAAGAAAACTTTTGATGCAAAGGATAGCATAATTCCAGCTATGATTCCTACTGCAACTACTACTAAAATAGCTATTATCATTTTGCTTCGCCTCCTTCCTTACGAAAACATGCCGCTGAAGCCCATGAAGCTCAGTGAGAGTATAGCCGCTGATATAAGTGTTAGTGGAACACCCTTGAATGGCTGTGGAACTCCCTCTTCGTTTACAAGCTTTGTGCTTCTTACTCCAGCAAATAGGATTAGGGCTAGAGTAAATCCAACAGATGCACCAAATGCATTTGCAAGTGATAGACCAAAGCCATATCCTGCGTCAATATTAGCGATACATACACCAAGTACTGCACAGTTCGTTGTGATCAGTGGTAGGAATACTCCAAGTGAGCTGTAAAGCGCTGGCATATACTTCTTTAACATCATTTCGATTAGCTGTACAAGAGCAGCAATTACAAGGATGAAGATTACTGTCTGTAAATAATCGATATGGAACTTGTTTAAAATCTGCTGAATAGGCCATGTAACTGCTGTTGCTAGTACCATTACGAATACTACAGCGCCACCCATACCTACAGCTGAGTCCATTTTCTTTGATACACCTAGGAATGGACAAATTCCGAGGAACTGAGCAAGAACATAGTTATTAGCTAAAATCATGCTCAAAATAATTGATACTGCTAACATGTCTATGCTCCTTTCTTCTCTTCATTTTCTTCCTTCGCACCTAGGATTGTTATTTCTTCCTCGCCGAAGTCTCTAACTTTACGTTCCTTATCACGTGTGATGAAGTTTACAGCTGCAACTAGTATTGCAAATGTAAAGAATCCACCAGGTGCAAGGTTAAATATTGCTACTCCATCAATCTTGCCTGCTAGGATAGGAATGTTAAAGAGTGTACCACTTCCGATAAACTCTCTAATCATACCCATGACTACAAGTGCGCCTGTGTATCCAAGTCCCATTCCGATTCCGTCAAGAGCTGAGTCAAGAACAGTGTTCTTGTTAGCAAACATCTCGGCACGACCTAGGATGATACAGTTAACTACGATTAGCGGAATAAATAGTCCAAGTGACTTATAGATGCTTGGCACATATGCCTGAAGCATAAGCTGTACTACTGTTACGAATCCTGCGATTACTACGATGTAGCAAGGGATTCTTACGTTATCAGGAATAACTTTACGTAGTAGTGAAATAACGATATTAGATAGTATCATTACTACTGAGAATGATACACCCATTCCAAGTCCGTTGATTGCACTTGAACTTGTAGCAAGCGCTGAACAGCAACCAAGCAATAGAACAAGTACCGGGTTTCCTTTATTAGACCATTCGTTAGTATCGATAGTCTTGATTTCTTTTCTTCCATTACTTAGCACCTCCTATTTCTTTGTACTGTAGGAGTGCTTCATAGATTCCGTAATGAACAGCATTTGATGAAACAGAAGCACCTGTTATGTGATTTACTGAAGGGTCCTTCTTAGCAGTTATATCCTTGAGCTCCTTGAGTCCCTTATACTGCTTTAGGTGTTCAGCTGTGAAAGCCTTAGTACCTACACCTGGGGTATCCTTGTGGTCCTGAATTACAACACCTGTAATCTCACCATTTTTGTTAACACCAATCATTTCGATTAGTCCACCACCGAATGACTTAGTTTCAACTGTGAAAACCATACCTTCGCCGTTCTTAGCAATGTATGCTTCCTTAACTGTTACCTTTCCGTCACTTGTAGAGAGAAGCTTTCCTTCGTACTTATCGAATGTATCAGCCTTAGCTAGAAGTTCCTTACGAGCCTTATCTGCTTCAGCCTTTGTATTTCTCTTAATTATAGGATCTGCAACTGCAAATGTTGCTGCTAGAGCTGCTGAGATAACAAAGCAGATTACAACTAGTACAATTACAGGTACTATGTATTTCTTGAAAGTGTCATTATTTTTCATTTTTCTTGCCACCTCCATATGCTAGTTTGATGCAGAGCATATCGATGAGTGGTGTGCAGATGTTCATCAAAAGAATTGAGAACGATACACCCTCAGGATATCCAGCCCACAATCTAATTACCATTGTGAAGAATCCGCATCCTATACCCATTATAACCTTACCAAGAGGCATGATAGGTGATGTTACATAGTCTGTTGCCATGAAGATTGCACCGAGCATTACGCCACCAGCGCATACATGGAAAATTGCCATTCTTAGCGCACTTACATCTCCACCTGCTACTGAGTAGTAGATGAATGCGATTACAAATACTGTACCGATAAATGCAAGTGGTGTTGCTGGTGAGATGATCTTCTTCCATACTAGGAAGATTCCACCGATGAGAAGAGCTAGCGCACTTACTTCACCAAGTGAACCACCAACTGTACCTAGGAATAGGTCCATGTTTGATGGAAGATCTGCCTTTGAGATCTGTCCGATAGGTGTCTCGCTTAGGACACCAAGAGGTGTAGGACCTGTCTTTCCGTCTACGCCATTAGCTAGTGGCCATGTTGTCATTCTTGATGTGAATGAAAGTAGTAGGAAGATACGAGCAACGATTGCAGGATTTGCAAAGTTGCGTCCTAGTCCACCGTAAAGCTGCTTAACTATAACTATAGCTGTGAAACAGCCTAGAATAGCCATCCATAGTGGGAAGTTTGATGGTACGTTGAATGCGATCAGTGTACCTGTTACTACTGCACTTAGGTCTGTCCATGTCTCAGGTCTCTTGAGCAGCTTCTGATATACCATTTCGAATAGTACGCTGGCAACGATACAGACAGCTGTCAAAAGGAGTACTCTTGGACCAAATACATATGTGCTCACGCCTAGTGATGGTACTAGAGCGATAAGTACATAAGCATGGTCTTCTGTGTATCAAGCGCTGTTACTATATGAGGAGCGGATGATACTGTTAGATTATCGTAATATTGCTTTTCCATTACTTGATTCCAGCCTCCCTTACAAGGGCTTTGCCCAACTTGTTATAAAAGGCCAGCGGTCTTCTCGCCGGACATACGAATGAGCAGCTGCCGCATTCCATGCACTGCATAATCTGAAGGTCAGATAGTCTCTGAGCATCTCCAGCTAGATATGCATCAGCAAATCCTGTAGGCAACAAATTGATTGGACATCCCATGTGACATCTTCCGCAGTTGATACATGGTGTCTCTTCTGGAATGTTTGTCTTTGTTGACGAGAATGCTAGGATAGCATTGTTGTTCTTGATTATTCCGAATGAGTCTGATGGAATAGCTCTACCCATCATAGGTCCACCCATGATAATCTTCTTTGGCTCTGTCTTATAACCGCCACAGAATGCTACAACGTCCTTAATCTGTGTACCGATAGGTGTCACGATGTTCTTAGGTGTTGTGATTGCATCTCCGTCTACTGTCAGTCTCTTCATTGTTAGTGGAACTCCTGTACGGAAGTACTGTCCAACAAATGCTACTGATGAAACGTTTGAAAGAATTATTCCAAGGTCTGCAGGAAGTACGCCTGCCTTCATTGGCTTACCTGTGATCTCATAAACCAAACTCTCTCAGCACCCTTTGGATATCTTGAAAGAAGCTTGAATGTATGCATATTAGTAATGCCCTGCTCCTTGAACATTCTATCGAATTTTTCAATCGCATCTGGCTTATTAGCCTCGATTCCGATATATGCTTCCTTAAGACCTACATACTCCATGATGAGCTTCATTCCATCAATTATGTCCTGTGTGTCCTCGAGCATGCAACGATGGTCAGATGTGATAAAAGGCTCACATTCAGCACCGTTTACGATTAAAGTATCAACCTCATCTATATTCTTAGGGTTGTACTTTACATGTGTAGGGAAGGACGCTCCTCCCATACCTACTAGTCCACTGTCTCTTACAGCTGCAACAAACTCAGCTAGATTGTGAACTTCTGGAACCTTTAGTTCCTCCCATAATTCCTGTTTCTTGTCTGTTTCAATAACAACAAGCGTATCGTATCCACCCATGGCATTACGCTGTGTCTCAATACCCTTAACGGTACCTGAAACGCTGGAATGAATCGGTGCACTTATGAAAGCATCGACATCACCAATAGGCTGTCCTACCTTAACTGTATCGCCCTTTGCAACCAATGGCTGACATGGTTTACCAATGTGCTGTGACATTGGTATCTTCACGATATCAGGGATAGGAGCCGTTTCAGTAGCACACTGAGCAGTGTTCTTATAGTGACCTGCGTCGATACTACGCAAATGCTTTGCACTTGAACTCATATCTGAAACCTTCCTTTCTAAAAAAATATCATAATCATACAGATATATTATAACGCAACATTCACCAAAAAATCATCAAAAATTTAACAATTTTTTCGATTATCATCAATTAAGTTTTTGAGTTCGTTTTGGTTCGCATTGGAATGTTGCAATTACAAACTTATTAGGGGATTCCGTCCCGGCTTTTTAGCAATTTAGAGCAAGTTTTTTTCGCACCAGTTGCTTAAATTCTCAAGGATTGGAATTAAATCATCGCATATTGTCGTCGTCTCGTACTCAACTCTCACAGGAACCTCCATATATTCGTTCCTTCTTACAAGTCCAGCTTCAGTCAGTTCTCTAAGAGCCTTGACCAAAACAGTGTTTGAAACTCCTTCCATCTTGCGACGCACCTCGTTATATCGAAGTGGACCGCTGGTGTTCAGCGTACATAGAATCTGCATCTTCCATTTGCCACCGATCACATCCATTGATTTACTCAGCGGACATGTCTCTAGGCATGGGCAGCTATAGTCCGTCTCTACCACGATAACTTTCTCCTTACTAACTAATAAAAACTGCGTTATTGCGATTTCTCTCTTTTCGATTATAATTATAGTAGGTAAGAAAAAAAGAGCAAGTAATTATAAGCTATCACAGTTTGCTCCAATTGTTATTTTTTTATCGAACCTAATTCGGTTCAAAAATATCCCAGAATTACACTTGTAGGCAATTAAATTAAGTGCGTTTTATATAGGAGGTACAGCCCTTAATGAATATCTTATTCCAAGGTCTCATGCTCGGCTTTGCGTATGTCATGCCAATCGGAGCGCAGAACATCTTTGCTATAAACACTGCTTTGACCCAGAAGCGAAGTAGAATACTAGCGACAGCTTTCATCATAGCCTTCTTTGATATAACCCTATCTATTGCCTGCTTCTTCGGTATTGGGGCTCTCATTAAACTGTCCGTTTGGATAGAGCTTGCCATACTCGGCATCGGATCTCTAGTGGTATTTTGGATAGGACTAAGTATATTTCGATCAAAGGATACCATGTCCGAAACCAAGGATGTAAGCCTGCCTCTCACGAGGGTTATCTGGACAGCCTGCGTCGTAACATGGTTCAATCCTCAGGCTTTGATAGATGGCTCACTTCTTCTAGGTGCTTTTCATGCATCGCTCCCAAGTGGCAAGGCCTTCCTATTTATCCTTGGAGTTTCTATCGCATCTCTAACATGGTGGTTTGGTATGACAACCATAGTATCGCTCATACGAACTAAGATAAACGACAAGATGCTAAGAGTTATAAACATATTATGCGGACTGATTATCATGTTCTACGGGCTAAAGCTACTAAACAGCTTCAGAATACTTGTTTTTAAGACTTTTTAGCATTTCTAACTATATCAAAAAACACAAAACCGATATGACGCTTGAAGTGCACTTCATTCGCCATATCGGTTTTTATTTGCTATCGCATATTCCTAAAAGCTTTGATTAGCTTCTCTTTCCTATATATGCTCTTATGTTGCTTACATTGCTGTAAAGTTCAGCCTCTTCACCGCTCTGAACTATCAGCGTTGGGGCTGCAGAGATATTGTACTGAACTGCGATTTCAGCGCCGTCTGCCTCATCTGCAAGTATTACATCGTACTCAATTCCTGCCTGGTTAAGGTAGTTCTTTGCTGCCTGGCAATTAGGGCAAGTCTTTGTTGTTACAAGTATAACTTTCTCTGCATCTGAATTTGATGCAGGAGATTCTACCCTGTTTGCTCTTCCTAGTGTCTGAGTTCCAACTCTTGGCATCTCCACTCCAGCCTCTTCAAGAAGATTTCTGTTGACTGAGAAAAGTTCTTCTGGCTCGTAGGTCTTTCTGTTTTCGAACTCGCTTGACTTACCGTCATTCCAGTTACGAACAGGTCTATAGTAGCCTGTAATTCTTGAGTAAACCTCAGTTGCATTTCCACAGTGTGGGCAGGAGAAGTGTTCACCTGCTATGTAGCCGTGGTTTTCACATATCGAATATGTAGGTGAAAGCGTGTAGTAAGGCAACTTGAAGTTATATGCAATCTTCTTAACTAGGTTTGCTGCCGCCTTCCAATCTGGCATTCTCTCACCTAGGAAGCCGTGGAATACAGTTCCTGATGTGTATAGAGTCTGCATCTCATCTTCCATCTCAAGTGCATCAAAAATGTCCTCTGTATAGTTAACTGGAAGATGTGTGCTGTTCGTATAGTAAGGAGCCTGGTCCTTGCATGCTGCTGTAATGATATCAGCGAATTCCTCTGTATCGTGCTTCGCAAATCTATATGTTGTAGATTCAGCAGGTGTCGCCTCTAGGTTAAAGAGGTCTCCGTACATCTCCTGATAATCTGATAGTCTGTCACGCATGTGGTTAGAACCTCGATTGAGAAGTCACGACCCTCAGTCTTTGTTATATCGCTATCTATCCACTTAGCATTTAGGATGGTCTCGTTCATTCCAACAAGTCCAATTGTTGAGAAGTGGTTGTTGAAAGCACCTAGGTAGCGCTTTGTGTATGGATATAGACCTTCCTCAAGAAGTCTGTTGATTACCTTACGCTTTGTGTCTAGTGAGCGAGCTGCGATATCCATGTACTTATCGAGCATGCTGTAGAACTCTTCCTTTGTTGATGCGAGGTAAGCTATTCTTGGTAGGTTTAGCGTTACTACACCGATAGAGCCTGTGCTCTCTCCTGATCCAAAGAATCCGCCGCCCTTCTTTCTTAGCTCTCTAAGGTCGAGACGAAGTCTGCAGCACATTGATCTTACATCTGATGGGTTCATGTCTGAGTTGATGTAGTTTGAGAAGTATGGAGTACCGTACTTTGCTGTCATCTCAAAGAGAAGCTTGTTGTTTTCTGTCTCGCTCCAGTCAAAATCCTTTGTAATTGAGTATGTAGGAATTGGGTACTGGAATCCACGTCCGTTAGCATCTCCCTCGATCATAATCTCGATGAAAGCCTTGTTTACCATGTCCATCTCAGCCTTACAATCACCATAAGTGAAGTCCATCTCCTTGCCACCAACAAGTGCAGGCATATTGATCATGTCCTCTGGAACTGTCCAGTCAAGCGTTACGTTAGTGAACGGTGCCTGAGTACCCCATCTTGATGGAGTGTTTACACCATAGATGAATGACTGTATTGACTGCTTTACGTCCTTGTATGATAGATTGTCTACCTTAACAAAAGGAGCTAGATATGTATCAAAGGATGAGAAAGCCTGAGCTCCTGCCCATTCGTTCTGCATGATTCCTAGGAAGTTTACCATCTGATTGCAAAGTGTTGTAAGATGCTTTGCTGGTGCTGAGTTATTCTATCTGGAACTCCGCCTAGACCCTCCTGTATAAGCTGCTTAAGGCTCCATCCTGCGCAGTAGCCTGTTAGCATTGAAAGGTCGTGAATGTGCATGAAGCAGTTTCTGTGAGCATCTGCAACATCCTCATCATAAACCTCTGAAAGCCAGTAGTTAGCTGTTACAGCACCTGAGTTTGAAAGAATGAGTCCACCAACGCTAAGAGTCACAGTTGAGTTCTCCTTAACACGCCAGTCCTTCTCAGTTCCGATGTATCCATCGATTAGCTTCTTGTAGTCTAGCAGAGTATCTTTTGTTTCACGCACATTAGCGTGTTGACGTCTGTATAGGATGTACGCCTTTGCTGTCTTAGCATATCCGCAGTTCATCAAAGCGGACTCAACTTCGTCCTGAATCTCCTCTACCGTTGCAGCATCGAGCTTGCGTCCGTTAAGCGTGGTTGTGACGATTAGACAAATAGCTCTTGATACTGACGAAATATCCCTTGCATCAAGTTCATCCGTCGCCATAAAGGCCTTTGCGACCGCATTCTCAATCTTGGTTGGGTCAAAAGCAACCGCCGTTCCATCTCTTCTGATTACATTGTTCATCCTATCCCTCCGCTTAACACATACATAGATTAAATAACTTGATAAAGCCCTCTCGGCTTTCTAAAGTACAAATTCATCGTCAAAGCTTATAATTTCGCCCGCATCTAGACTCTTTCTCACATCTATGAGCCTCTGATTGCTGCTGCCTCGCCAGATATGTTCCTCGCTCTTCAGTGACTCGATAAATCTTCCGTCTACCATCACATCTATAAAGTCCAAAACCTCTCGCGCAGCCTCGCCTGCCTTGCCAGCTGCCACCTCATCAAAGGTGAATCCGCTGTATAGCCAGATGTCTAATCCATTGGATTTTAGTGCCTCTGCTATGTCTCTGCACTGCTCAGCCTGCAAAAGAGGATCTCCGCCTGAAAGCGTAACTCCGTCGATATACTTTGTTGCCAAAATGTCATCAATGAGCTCTTTAACTGAAATTACTTCACCGCCACCTAGGTCATGCGTCTCTGGGTTATGACATCCCTTACAGCCGTGTTCACAGCCCTGCATGAACACCGTATACCTTACTCCAGGCCCATTTACGGTGGTGTGTTTCTTGACTCCAGCTATAGAAACGCTCTCTTTCTTACTCTTCATAGAAAGCCCCCTATCTTGCTTGCTCATTCATTATAATATCTATATATAGTATAGTCAAGATAGATTTACTCCAATATATTGTTTATTTTATAGTCCAAAGTCCCTTATCTTCCACATAGGATTTTGCCATTTTCATCTAGTCCAATAACACTAACCCCATCCTTATTCAGCTTTTCGAGGACTTTAATCTTCTCAGCATCTATACGCTCTCCCGGAACAACAATCGGAATGCCTGGTGGATATGGAATCAGTGCCTGAGCAGAGATTTTGCCATCGCACTCTCTAAGTGCTAGCTTTTCAGTCTCGCTTGGGACATCAAATATTTCCCCATGCCTATATAGCTCATCCATCAAAAAGGCTTCATCTTCTTCACGGCTTACGCGCTTCCTGCCGCTTTCGCAAGCCCCCTCAGCTATTTCACTAAGCACCGAGATTAAAAGCTCATAGTCCTTCCTCTTGCTTCCAATGCCGCTCATTGCCATGACAAAACGAGAATCTGAAAGCTCACAGAATACGCCCCTTTCTCTCAAAAGAGCATCAAGCTCATACCCGCTTATTCCAAGCTCACGGAGGCCAAAGACTAGTTTTGTTCGGTCAAGCAACTCCGTCTCAAGAAGTTCAAGCCCTTGGATTTTTCTGAGCCTTCCGTATGCATAATCCAGATCCGACTGCCACTTTGTAAATAGGGTAGCTCCAGCCTCCTCTATTATTCTTGCATTCATATCTAGTGACGCCATCAAAATATATGAAGGACTGCTGCTCTGCAAGATCTGCAAGTTATTAGCAAGTGTATCTACATCCACCCTATCACTACAAACGAGCAGTATTGCTGTCTGCGTAAATGAAGCTAGCGTCTTATGCGTGCTAAGTATTACTATATCTGCACCGCTTACTTCAGCTGCAAGCTTTTGTACTTTGCCGCTTTCATTCCTTCCCTTGTCACTTGATGGAGTTGTCTTATCCATAAAAGCTAGATGTGCTCCGTGGGCCTCATCTACAATTAGGATTTTCCCATGCGCATGCACTATTTTGGATATCTTTTCTATATCGCTGCAAACTCCGTAGTAGTTTGGGCTAGTTATGAGAACAGCCTTGGCTTCGGGGTGCTTTATCAGAGCTTCTTCAATACGGCTTGCGCTCACCTCACCTGCAAGGCCATAGTCCTTTAAAGTTTCAGGTGCAACAAAGACCGCCTTTCCGCCGCTCAGCATCAAAGCATTGTAGACAGACTTGTGACAGTTTGATGCCATAATCAAAGTATCTCCCTTTGATATAACACTTAATACAGATGCTATAATTCCTGCACTGCTTCCACCAACCAGCATAAATGCTTGTTTTGCAGCATACATCGCCTTATAGCGATTCATGGTTTCAAGCAAAATGCTCTCCGCCTTAAATAGGTTATCAGCTCCTTCAATCTCTGTCAGGTCTCCGTCTATCATTAAATCTACGAAGTCCTCATAGCCATTTTCTTTAAAGAAGGCTTTACCCTTATGACCTGGCATGTGAAAGCTAGCGCGCTCACTATCGCGATGTGCTTTGATAAATTCAATTAATCCCTTTGATTCTCTTTGCTTATCCATTTTTCTCCCATAAAATCAATGACCCACAGCCCAAGCAATTCCACACTTAAGCCGTAGGTCATGTAAAATCTTCAAGGCTTTATTAAAGTTAAAGCAGCGGACTTAGCGCTCGCAAAACTCCGTCAAACAAAAGTCCAAAGAAGCTTGTCTTGCAGTTTTCCTCTAGTATCTGAGTACACCTTCCTATTGTTCTGTTAAAATCCTCTTTGATGTCCCTCAAAGAACTGCATCCCACCATAAAGGTTCCGCACTCAAAGTGAAGGTAGAGGCTTCTGTAGTCGAGGTTTATCGTTCCAACCACTGCGAGCTTATCGTCTGAGAGAAAGTTCTTAGCATGAACAAAACCCTCCTTGTATTCGTAGATTTTTACACCTGCTCTAATTAGAGGCAGATAGTAGGAACGCGTAAGCCTGAAAATTATTTTTTTGTCCGGTATTCCTGGAGTTATAAGTCTTACGTCTACGCCTCTTTTTGATGCGAGCTTGAGAGCTGTAATCATTTCGTTATCTAGAATCAGATACGGCGTGTATATATACACATAGTCCTCAGCCTGATTTATTATCTCAAGGTAAACATTTTCTCCTAGGTTTTCATCATCAAGTGGTGTATCAGAAAACGGCTGCACAATTCCGTCACTATCAAAAGGCTGTGGGTGATGCACATGTGGTCTAAACTTGCTGTAGTCTTTCTCTGTAGGTATGAACGAGTTCCAAATGTTTAGGAACATGACGGTAAAGTTCCAAACAGCCATGCCTTCTAACCTTATTCCCGTATCCTTCCAATGCCCGAAGTACTGCACCTTGTTTATGTATTCATCTGCTAAGTTGTACCCACCTGAGTGTGCAATATATCCATCTATTACAGTGATTTTTCTGTGATCTCTGTTGTTATATACCAGCGATAGCAATGGGCGAAGCGGATTGAATACGTGAACTCTTATTCCAGCATGCTCTAGTTTTGATGCAAAATTCAGCGGCAATTTACTTATACAGCCTATGTCATCGTACATAACTCTTACATCTACACCCTCTGCGACCTTTTCCTGGAGTATATCAAAGATAGAATCCCACATGTATCCTTCTTCAATTATGAAGTACTCCATGAAAATATAGTGTTTGGCACGCTTTAGATCCTCTAACATATCGACAAAAGCCTTATCCCCAAGGTCGTAGTACTTAGTCCTTGTGCCCGTCCAAGCTGGATATGGACCGTAATCTCCTATGTATTTGATTGTATCTGCGAGTCTATCGCTATATAACTCTGACAGGCAGTTTTCCTGCTTTACATCTTCTCTATGTCTTGCCCTTGTCGGTTCGATTTTGTTTTTGATTCTCTTTGATGGCCTCTTATTACCAAAGAACCAGTACATAGCCGTTCCCAAAATAGGCATAATGCATATTATCATAATCCAGCCCAGCTTGTATGCCGAGCTTTCATCTCTATATATGATAAATAGGGCTACCATTATAGCAAAGATGTTAAACACTAGCGTGATGCTTCTAGAGTAATCGCCTAAGCTCAAAACCATGATGGCCATCCATGCAAACTGAATAAGTATCAAAATTCCCATTATGGTCATGCGGCTGAACACCCTGCCGAATAAACTTTTTATAAATCTCATATCCTATTGTCCTATTACCTAGCTTCAAAAACTAAAAGTCCGGAAGTCCGGACTCTTAGAAAGAAAACTATTTTTTGATAACATCAACACCCATGTATTTTCTCAATGCTTCCGGTATTACTACGCTTCCGTCAGCCTGCTGGAAATTCTCCATGATAGCTGCTACGGTTCTTCCGACTGCAAGACCTGAACCGTTCAAAGTATGAACAAACTCTGGTTTTTCCTTTCCTCTGCGGAATCTGATATTCGCACGTCTTGCCTGGTAATCCTCAAAGTTACTACATGAAGAAATCTCAACGTATCTTCCGTAGCTTGGCATCCAAACCTCAATATCGTATGTCATAGCTGATGAGAAACCTAGGTCTCCTGAGCTTAGTCTTACAACTCTATATGGGATTCCAAGACGCTTTAGAACTTCCTCTGCATCAGCAGTAAGCTTCTCTAGCTCATCGTAAGAAGTCTCTGGATCTACGAACTTAACGAGCTCAACCTTGTTGAACTGGTGCTGGCGTATAAGACCTCTAGTATCTCTACCTGCAGAACCCGCCTCAGCTCTAAGCAAGGTGTGTACGCTGTGTAGTAAACTGGAAGCTCTGCCTCGTCCATTATTTCGTTTGCTCTTAGATTTGTAACCGGAACCTCTGCAGTTGGAATTAGGAAGAAGTCCTTCTGCGGAATGTAGAACATATCCTCCTCAAACTTAGGAAGCTGTCCTGTTCCTGTCATTGCATCTCTATTTACAATGAAAGGAGGAAGAATCTCCGTATATGGCTGCTCCATTGTGTGAAGGTCAAGCATGAACTGAATGCACGCTCTCTCAAGTCTAGCACCAAGACCCTTGTAAACAGTGAATCTTGTTCCACTGATCTTGCTTGCGCGACCGAAGTCTAGAATATCTAAATCCTCACCTATATCCCAGTGTGCCTTAGGCTCAAAATCGAATTCCTTAGGCTCCATAAACTTTCTAATCTCTACATTATCACTGTCATCGTTTCCGAACTGAACATCCTTATATGGAGTGTTTGGAACGTTTAGCAGAGCGCTTTTTAGCTCAGCTTCGATTTCTGAGAGCTCAGCATCAAGAGCTTTGATTTCATCTGAAAGAACCTTCATCTCAGCCATGATTTCAGTTGTGTCCTCACCAGCCTTCTTTAGCTTAGGAATCTCTCTTGAAACTGTATTCTGCTTGTTTTTCTTTACCTCAACATCAGCTAGGAGGCTTCTTCTCTTCTCATCTAGTTCCTTGACCTTTGAGATTCCAAAGTCACCCTTCCCTCTAAACTCAACGCGGCTCTTAACACCTTCGTAATCTTCTCTTATCTTCTTAATATCTAGCATCTGTCTCACCTCTATAAAATATTCTTCTTGTACCTAGTGTATAGGCTTATCAAAGTTGCTACCTTTTTTTGTATCAGCTTCTGCATCTCAGATGCCTCGCTGTAGTTTCCATCATCAAGTGCGTCCTTTGCTCTTGTGAGAATGGATTTCTCGGTAATGGTGTCTTTTCCTAGCTCATGTCTAAGCTTGTCTATCTCTATCCAGTTCTTCACATCAAAATCAGAAAAATCATCCTCTGAGTGAAGCTTTACACAGCTTCTAATCAAAGCCATGTTCTGTGGAATAACTCTATCGTGAAGCTCTGTCTTCCACTGTGAGATTACCTGCTCTCTATAGGAATCAAGGACCTTCTGCTTCATCACATCGCCAGCCTTGAAAATTTCTAGCTTCTCAGGGTAGTGGTCAAAAGCCTGCATGTTTTCCCAAACCGTAGCTGGTGCATGTCCGAAGAGCTTTGCTCTCTCTTCTTCAGTGTAGTCTTCAAAGACTTCCTTCTCGCTTCGGTACTCTCTATCTGTATCTAGGTAGAAGTCCTCATCGCCGTAAGCCTTTGATATAGACTTCTCAAGCTCTGCTGGAGTCTTCTCTGCATCTAGCACATGCTTTATTCCATCTATCATGGCCATGTGGCTTGCCGCAAGCACTAGATATGTGTTGCTCTTAGGGTTTGGCGCTCTAAGCTCAAATCTCGTTGCAAGTGGATTATTCATATCCCTGATAAGTCCTACGAGAACAGTTCTGTTCCTGGAGGGCTCCATCGGAGATCGTCCTAGAGAAGTAACTATACAAACAGGAGCTTCATATCCTGGTTTCAATCTTTTCAAAGAGTCAATGCTTGAGCTTACGAATGGATTAACAACCTCGTAGTTCTTTAGCAGACCCATCAAAGCGCCGTATCCGATAGGATTTAGGAACTCAGCCCTCATATCCTTAGGTGCGAATACACTTGTCATCTTACCATTCTTTAGCTTTGCTGCAAGTCCTAGGTGAGTATGTTCACCGCTTCCTGCCACTCCATCAAAAGGTTTAGCCATGAAGGTTACATCAAGTCCATGCAAGGTAAAAATATCTCTAACAATATACTTAACATGGTTTTCATTGTCTGCAGCCTGCATAGCATCCGTATATGCCCAGTCAATCTCTAGCTGCTCCATAACGTGGTCGTAGTGACCGGAGTTACCCATCTGAGCCTTAACTCCTCCGACCTCCTTATGTCCCATCTCTACTCCAAAGCCATACTTATCTAGAATCATCAAAGTTTCCTCAAGCGCAGTTCTGACCTCGCCGTAGGTTCTCTTCCAGTACTGCTCCTTGAGTACCTGAGCGGTAAAGAGCTGCTCTCTATCGCCCTTATCGTCTGGCGTCTTTACCCAAAACTCTAGCTCAGTTGCACTTGTTATTACGAATTCCTCGATATCATCCATGCTATCTGCACCATCAATGTAATCAAATACATATGGATGCTCAACTAAAGACTTCTTGAGTTCTGATTTAAAATGCTTTAGTGCATCTCTAAGCATTACTCTTGATCCGCACTCGAAATTCTCGTTGTGCAAGAGGTAGGATGGAATTCTCAGAGTTCCGATAGGAAGATCTAGCTTTCTATCGATGTTTCTGAAGTTATAGTCTACGTACCAGTTGCAATCTAGGTCAGGAATAATATCGACCTTTGCGTTGTTTAGCACTGCTATTTGCGGTAGCGCTACCGATGAACCGTCAGTCTGAACTCCGTGCTCTAGCAGCTTGTCCATGTCCTTTATGAAAAGCTCTACGGGTATCTTCTCGTCTGTATCGTGTCCACCGATATCTATACCTACAAGTGATACGAATTGAACCTCAGGATGGGCATTCAAAACCTTAATAATATTTCCTTTGAGTGTTCGCCCTTTGGGATCGTAAAGAGCATTTTATCTACATCGAATCCCAGCATATATTTCCTCCTGAATTTTCAAGTTGTTTAGTATATCAAAATTAATTATTTGCTTTTCTTGCTATCGCTAGCATTATTATCTGAGCTATCCTGGAGGTCCTTAAGTGCCTTCTCTAGCTCTGTCATCTTCTCTCCGTAAGTCTTCCAGTCGCCGCTCTTAAGTGCTTCCTGAGCCTCTTGGTACGCGCCGTTAGCCTTTTGGATATAGTCCTTTACGCTCTGCTTTTCGCTTCCGCTCTTAGGTTCCGGATTATTACTACTGATTTCGCCTTCTCCAAATAGACTTTCTAGCGCAGCTTCAAGCGTAGGCTCATATGCAATCTTGTCCTCGTAGGCTACGATTACCCTCTTAACCTCTGGAATAGCAGAATTGGATGCCTCAAGATATATAGGCTCTATGTATAGCAGTGAGTTATTGATTGGAACTACAAACAGGCTTCCTCTGCTGTATGTTGAACCAGCTTGACTCCATAGTGAAAAGTCCTGAGAAATCTTAGTGTTTTGGTCTATCTGTGCCTCTATCTGCATAGGTCCATAAATTGTCCTATTCTTAGGGAACCTATAAAGCATTAGCTTTCCATAGTTTTTGCCATCGTTTCTCGTCATCAAAATACCGGTCATATTCTGCTTAGACTTTGGCGAATATGGAAGCATGCTCACAAACTCAGCCTTCTCCTCACCAGGAATTCTAGTAACTAGGTAGTTAGGCTCTGTCTTTCTCTCGCGAGTTCCGTAGATTTCGTGAGAAACCTCCCAAAGGTCCTCGTTTTGATAGAATACTTTAACGTCGTTCATGTGATACCTGCCGTAAACATCTGCCTGAATCTTAAAGAGCGAATGTGGATATCTAACATGCGACTTCAGAGATGCTGGCATCTCGTCAATATCCTTGAAGAGCTTAGGGAACATCTTCTTGTATGTCATTGCTATCGGATCGTTCTTGTCAGTGATGTAGTATTTCACATCGCCGTTATAAGCATCAACAACGACCTTGATTGAGTTTCTGATATAATTTGTATTTCCTTCATCCTTGCTATAAGGCTCTGAATATGGATAGAACGAGCTTGTCGTGTAAGCATCTATCATCCAGTAAATTTTACCATCAACAGCTACTCCATACGGATCATCTTCATAGCTCAGATAAGGCATTATCTTCTTTACCCTCTCCTCGATATTTCTGTTGATGATGATTCTTGATTCACTGTTTATATTGGAAGAAACCAGAAGCTTAAAGCTTCCTTCCCTCACTGCAAACATAAGCCTCTTCAGTGGCGTCAGCTTGATTCCGGCACTTCCCTTGTATCTCGTGTACTTATTAGACTGACCATCTGGATAATCGAACTCATCCTCATTTGTATTTATAACAATGTAGTCACTTGAAAGCTCTCCGAAATATATTTCTGGTCTTTTAATACTAATTTCCTTGGCACTGCTTTTAGGTGGTATATCCTTGACTACAACATCAGGCTGTCCGCTAGCCGTAATCTTGTCAACCCTTGATACTGCAAGGCCGTAGCCGTGCGTATACTTGATATGTCTATTGAGCCATGTATCGTTTATCTTCTTCTCATCGATTTCTCTGACTGAAAGATAGGTCTGTGTGTATTCACCGTTCAGATAATATCTATCTACGTCAGTATCATTAAACTTATAGTACTGCCTGATACTCTGAGTCTGATTGTAGAATTTCTCCACAGGCTCGTAGTCGTTAATTCTTATATTTCCGACCGTCTCATCGTTATTTGCTATCGCGCTAGCATCAAGGTCATTTGATGCAGCAAAGTCTCTAACATCAACCTTATCCGTCGCATATGCATACTGAGTAAACTCGATATTTCTTGCTAGATACTTCGATTCCTTGTTTATTTCATCAGGTGCAACGATTACATTCTGAACTAGAATCTCAGCACCGCTTCCAATCAAATTACAGCGAGCATGATTATCGGAATCAAAACAATCTGCTTCATCATCTTCTTTGCAATGAAGAAGGCTATCGTAACTGCGCCTAGAACACAAAGCACAATCAAAACTCTATAAATCCAAAGAGTAACATTTACATCTGTGTAACCTGCTCCGTACACAACGCCGGTGTGCTTATGAAGTAAATCAAACTGCTTTAGCAGGAAGTGGAAAGCTAGCATTACGTAGAAAATGATTCCAAGAATAGATAGCTTGCCCGATGCGATGTGGAGAAGCTGATCCATATTTGACTTAGAAACCCTGCGGTCAGTCTTGTTTCTAACATTCTGCATTCTCGCATTTCGCTTGTTAGGATCAAAGATATTTGCAAATATCTTGCCCGCCTGCGTATTCTCTCCAAACGGATTAACGAAAGGTCTGCTCGAATATCCTGCTCCAGCACCCGCATCCTCACCAGCTTGTGCCCCCGAGTATCTTCCATCTTCTATAGGCTCAGCCTCATCTTCTTCTAAAGCATCTGGGCTGTGCATTATTATCAAAACTGCATAGTAAAAATCGTTGCAATTACAAATAGTACGACTATCCCTAAAAGCATGGTGTTAAGCCCATTTAGGAACTCGTACTTAAAAACGTAAAACGATATATCAAGCCCAAAGAGTGGATCCTTCTTGCCGAAGCTTGTGCTCTTTAGGAACTTGAGAAATTCAAACCAAAGTCCGCCCACAACATACTTGGTAACCCATCCTGAGAACAGAACAGAAACCAGTAAAGTAATTATGCCAAGCCTCTTTTGGTTAGTTTCTTCGTGTGAGATTATCTTCTTGAAATAGCCTCTGCGAAGTCCTGTCAAATACAGGTACATAAGGCCGCTAAGCACCACAAACATAGGTATGCCAAACTTCAGCTGAGTGGTTAGCTTCTTCAGGAATACACTCACGTATCCTAGTTCATCAAACCACATCCAGTCGGTGAAGAAGTTAATAAGTGAAAAGAACCCCCATAGTATAAAAGACACTATGACTAAAATTGTTATATTCCTAGCTCTTTTCTCTTTCTTAGGCTTTACATTTACTACGTTCTTTGGTTTTGCTGCCATCAAAAGTTACTCCCACAAATTTATCAAAGTATTAATTGCTCATCAAAATAATTACTCAGCATCAGTAGCTGCAGTGACCTTAAGCTCTTTCTCCTTGTTTATGATTGAAAGAATCTTTGTCTCTGTGCTAGTGTCTGATGAATTAGCCTTCCCTCAGTAATCTGCAAAATTACATAGTAGTTGCTGCCGCTATTCTTGATTTCGCCGATTTTGATATTCTTAATCTGCTGTTCTTCATTACCTTCAGCTATAGCCTTCACATGTCCATAAAGCTCTGAATCTTCATTGATAAGCTTAAGAACATCGTCAGAACCGCTATTCACCTTATCTGTAAGTCCTGAATAGTATCCAAGTGAAAGGTTAACAATAGCTTCGCTAAGTAGCTTTCCGTCAGAGAACTCTCCATCCTTAAAGTTCTTCGCATTTTTGAGTTCGCTGATGCCGTAGTCCTTTGATGTATCGAACTTTAGCTTGCTGTCATACTGAACTTTGCCTATGTTCACATAGTTCTTCTTTGCCGCTGCAACTACATCCTCCATGGACTTAGCCTTCTCTGCTTTCTCTTCAGACTTCTTATCGTCCTTAGATTTGTCACTGCTACCTGAGAACTTTTCTGTCACCCATGAGATTCCCTGTGAAATCTTATTAGCAGGTGCAGATCCCTTAGCAAATACTAGAATACCTGAGCAGATTACAGCTATTGCAAGTATAACTATAATTATATCTAAAACGATTATTTTCCATCGTCCTGTCTTCTGTTCATTCCCTGAATCACTATCATGGACATCGTCGTTAGCAAAGATATCGCTGTAATGAAGCTTAGTTTCCTTACTATCTTCATCTCCGCTTGCTTCTTCCTCCTTCTTCTCCTCATCACTGGGGGGGGATTCCCACTTTCTGGTTCGCTAGGAGTTTCTTCAGCCTCTGCTTCTTCGGTATCGTCATGTTCATCTTCAGTCTCAGCTTCCTCAGCTTTTGCGACTTCTTCTACTTGAGCTTGAGCCTCAACTACGCATGCTTCTTCAGAATCTTCGCTAGAAATATCACATGCTACTTCCTCTTCAGTTTCACATGCACATGCTTCTTCCTGAATGGCAGGCTCTTCTGCCTCTTGAACAGCTTCCTCATCTTCTTCAGTAGCTTCTTCGATTTCTTCTACTTCTTCGAATTCTGATTCAGGCTCTACATCTGCCTCTTCAGTTTCAGGGGCTTCCTCTGTTTCTACTTCTGTATCTTGAGCCTCTTCAGTATCCTCTGCATCATTAACCGCTTCTGCTTCAGCCACTTCGACTTCTGCTTCCACTGCTGCTTTAACAGGAGTTTCGGTTTCTTCAGCCACTTCTACTGTTTCTTCAGTTTCCTCAACTGGCTCCTCAAGAGCTTCCTTTGACCAAGTAGCTCTTGCCTGTTCTAGCTTTTCTTCCTTATTTGCGATTATAGCTTCAGCCTCGCTATCCTCACGGATTCTGTTACGAAGTCTCTCGTACTCTTGGTCGAGAAGAGCCTGAAACTCTTCGTTTTTTTGGTTAAAAGTGTAGAACTTATCTATGCTCCTTCTTGGTGATGATGCCGCAGCAAGACCAGCCGCAAGTGCCTCATCAATGTCAACTAAATCCTTAACTTCCTCGTGTTCCTCTGAAACCTCAACAGGAATTTCAAGCTCAGCTTTCCTCTACCTTAGGAATAATGCTTTCGAATCTATCAGCCTTCTCTACACGCGTAGTGCTTCCTAGTTCCCAGTTGAATGAAATCTCAGAAGCATCCTTAGCATTGTCTTCGCTCTGAATTCTGTCAAAAAGCTCATTCTCAGTCATGATTGTCTCTGTGAATGACTTCTCCTCGATGTCCTTGCGCTTCTTTTCCTCTAGAACGGTGTTCCAATTGAAGTCAACATCTTCAGTCTTAGCCTTATCCTCATCTGGGTATCCATCAAGATCCCAATTAAAAGCGCCGAAGTCAAAGTTCTTCTTTGGCTTAGGTTCTTCTTCTGCGAATCCTATGTTTATCTCTGAGACATCGATTTTGGTTCCGCAATTTCCACAGAACTTATCTCCATCAGCTAATCTTTTTCCACACTTTTTGCAATACATCATTACCTCCCGCACCTTGGCAGTTTACTTTATTTGCTTGCTCAAAAACTCTTCGGTATACACATTGCCATGCTTGTCCGTTCCACATTCTCTGCTTGCGAATTTCTTGGAAACTTCGCCGTCCTCTGCGCAGTGCACATCTCCGTCCCTATTCTTTATCAAAAGGTTCTCAAGTACATTCTCGAACCGTTTATCCTCTCCAAAGCCAGTCTCAAGTTCCAGCTTCTCCTCAGAAGCTTCTGCCTCTATCAAAGCTGATTCATTAGCCGTCTCCTCAACAGCCACCTCAGGCGCTTGCTCGGCCTTAAGGTCAGTTGTCTCTGTCTTATCTTCTACCTTCACCATATCACAGCTATTATCAGGCTCAGCCTTCTTTGCTGCCTCAACATTAGAAGCTAGACTTCCCTCTATCAAAACCTCTTGCTTTTGGTTGATTTCCTTAACTGTGCTATCAATGTCAGTCACGGTTACTTTAATCTCGGATAGTACATCCTTTCGCCTCAACGCGCTGATGATTAACTTGATTAATCCAATCAAAACAATCAATGCCAAAAGCGATAGAAGTGCTATCTCGATTTGGTATTGATACTTGATGATTATTGCGCCAATTTTTCCTATAGCATTCATGCGCTATCCTCCTAAAGATATTCTGTTCTATTATACTATAAATAGGGCGTTTTTGCAATTCTGATTGAGATGATTTGACAAGATATTTGCCCCCTTTGACAGACCCTAACCAGCTCCTCTCAAAAAAATAAAAAGCACAAGAAAATCGCCTGCAAAACAGGCGATTTCTCTAGATTGAATTTTATATGATTTGATATTTTATTAGAGGATTAAGCGAGTCCAAGATTTGCGCCTAATTCCTTGCATGTCTCAAGACCTGCATCGTCTGGAGCATCGTTGATCATTAGGCCTTCTCCGCCTACAATCTGAGCTCCTGCAGCTTCCATTCTGTCTTTCCAGTCACGCATCCACTGGCCGTCTCCCCAGCCGTATGAACCGAAGATAACTATCTTCTTTCCACCTACGAACTGCTCAACTTCTTCGATGAATGGCTCAAACTCAGTCTCTTCAAGAACTTCGTCTCCCATAGCAGGGCATCCAAGCGCGAATCCTTCTAGATCCTTAAGATCGCTAGCTGATACCTCTGAAACAGTCTTTACACATGAATCTTCACATGTGCTCTTTAGACCTTCGCCTATAGCCTTTGCCATTGCTTCTGTGTTTCCAGTCTGTGACCAGTATACTACCATTGACTTCTTCATAATTTTCCTCCTACTGTACAATTTGAAGCTTGTTCAAGTTTTGTTTTTTTATATCTGAAGCGGAATCGAGAAGCTCAAGTATGTCTCGTTTTCCGAAGATCAGTCTTATCGCATCTTCCTTTGCTCTATCAAAGGTTTTTAAACAGTCTATTCGCTCTTTCTATATCGCTATAAACCTTCCAGTATCCGCAAAGCAGAAAGTCTCTACCGTCGTTTTCAATAAAACCGACAACATCCTCAGTTGGAAAGCCCAAAAGCAAACCAAGTTCATGCGGAAAATCAATTTCCTTACGGCAATACTGACGGTAACGCTTGCTAACTGTACTCAAAATATTTTTAATGTCCAAATCAAAATATCCGAAATCCTCTAGGAGCTTGCGGACATCATCCTGATTTAGCCAATCTATAAGTTCTTCTTCTCTGTATATTAAAGCGTAGCTGTTTTCATTAAAGCTACAGAACACGAATATCTCTAATCCTGTTCCTGCAAATATTTTCTTTACCTGCGGAATCATCGCCTTTTTGACAACGATTAGGTTTGACATCTTTACTCCGGCAATGACCGGTGAACACTGAAGAGCTAACTTCGTCATAAGGTCATTCATATCAAGTCTGAATAACATTCTCTTGACTTCTTCGCACATATGCCCTCCTAGTTGAATTTATTTGTATTAGCCTATTCTCATTGTTATTTCATCAAAACTTGTTCACATATTTTTATTAAGTTAGTTTAACCTAACCCTTATGGGAGTTATTAGCCCGCTTCTTTTTTTGGGAAGCGGGCAATAATAAATGAAATATAGAGAAATCATGCAAAAACACCGGAGAAACGCTATCGCCGCCGGCATAACGGCTTGCGCGCTGAACCCTGCTTACTTGGTCCAACATGTGTATTTGCTTATCTGTGGTTAGTTTAACCTAACTAACTCCTAATGTCAACACCTTTTTAAAAAAATAATTTTTTTATATTTTTTTGTTTGATTTCAGCACAAAATTGTTATATTATGTAAGAAAAATTTTTTTAGGAGGTAATCTTTATGAAGAAGAAAATCAACATGATAGTCGGATCAATAGGTGCATTTATAGGAGTATTTGTTTTCATAACCTATATACCTCAGATTATAGCAAATCTAAATGGTGTTAAAAGGCCAGCCATGGCAACCATTAACCGCCGCCTTTTTCTTGCCTCATTTGGGTAATATACGGCTGGACCAAGGAGCCTAAGAAGGATTACATTCTAATAATCCCTAACGCTGCAGGTGTGGTTTTAGGATTTTTTTAACATTTATTACTGCAATATAGACTTAAATGGATATTACGTCCATTTTTATACATATCTTGTTTTTGCCTTAATTTTTTTATACTTTTTACTCAAAAAGCTCTGTGTATTGACATTATGCGCATCTATGGTATACTTGTTTTTATATAAACTAAGTTAGTTAAAACTATCTATTGGATGGAGGTAATATATGAAATCTAACGAATCAACTGAGAATTATCTCGAGGCCATATTGATTCTCAGCAAGGAACATCCTGTAGTTCGTTCTGTTGATATTGCAGATTACCTTGATTTAAGAAGTCCAGTGTTAGCGTAGCGATGAAGAAGCTTCGCGAGAACAACGACATCGAGGTTTCCGATGAGGGATATATAACTTTGACAGAGTCAGGCTTTGCTACGGCAAGAATGATATATGAAAGACACGTGCTAATTTCAAATTGGCTAATTTCAATCGGCGTCGACGAGAAGGTTGCTAGAGAGGATGCTTGCAGAGTTGAGCACGCCCTCAGCAAGGAGAGCTTTGAGATTATCAAGGAGCATGCTAAGAATGAACATCCTGATATCTACGAGGCATCTAAGTTTGAGATAGACAGCCCTAAGAAATAACAGGCAGAACCACCCTTACTGGGTGGTTTTTATTTTGCAATGCACAGAAAAAGGGAGATTATACAGTCTCCCTTTTGTTATATTATTTCTGTAGCTTTCTTCTATACATCATGCTTCCCATAGCACTTATGCTTGCTAGACCCATGATCATAAGCCATGCATTTAGTCCACTGTTATCACCTGTGTTTGGCGCCTTAGCTTTTACACTTGCTACATTAGTCTGTGGCACAGCAGTTCCACTAGCACTTACGCTCTGAGCTGAAGTGTTTTCTATCTCAACTTCTCTCATTTCACTTGCAAAGTCAGAATTCATTCCTCCATTTGCCTGCTCGTTGAATATGTAAAGCTTATCGCTTGCTTCATCAAAATCAGCAGGAAGAATAAGTTCAGCTATTCCACTTGCATTTGCGACTGCAAGCTTTCCGTAATATTTTAGATTGCCATTCTTATCCTTAATGATTGCAGAGATAAACTCATTAGCTCCTGTCTTAGCATTCTCATAGCGAATGCTTAGTACATTTCCATTCTTCTTTGATGGCTTTAGTGCAAAATCACTTCTGTCATCATCCTTAAATGTGAACTTAATAGGGCTATTTGCATTTGTGCCAGCAATAGCTTTGATGCTTGCTAGTCCGCCACCTACTGTTGCTGATTCCTTTCCTCCGTTTGCAGAAGATGTGAATAAAACCAAGCTTTTGTTTAGGCTGAAAGTAGGACGAATAATATGCTCAAAGTCTGCGCGGTCAGCTCCAAGTTCGCCTTCACCCCATCCCATAACAGATACTGTATATCCTAGTTCACCAGAGTATGGAGATGAGAACCACCAAAAGTTTTCGCCATCTATGCGTCTATTGTTCTTCAATTCTGTTCTAACATTATCTGCCTCATCCCAAGTCAAAAGACCTAGTCTTGAAGCAGTCTCCTGTTCCTTTGAAACAAAAGTACTGTTTGTTCCGCTTTGTATTTCAGATAGCTTTTGATCGATAGTGCTTCCGTTATACTCATTTGCTCTTGTCCAGCCAGGATCGTCTTCAGTTTTTCCTGGATTTACTGCGAAATACCACACAACTCCTGGATAATCCGGGTTACCTGGATCAGGTTGAACATTCTTTGCATATCCAGCGCCTGGATTTTCCTGACCAGCACGGAATGGACTTGTTCCAAAATCAGCATCCTTAGAAAACAGCTTAAGACTACCATTTTCGTCCTTGATAACATACCAGCTATACCCACCATAGTTTACTACCGTAGTAGTTTCTGGAGCATCGTTTACTGTTACATCAACTGTACCATTTTCCATCTTTGACTCTTCTGCTGCGTATACATTCTGACCCACCTTAGGAAGTATTGTCAACGCAACTGCAAGACTCATAACAAGCATTAGACTTCTTTTCATAAATAACTTTGTTTTTCTAGCCATTTCTTTTACCTCGCTTAATTTACTTACATTAACATTTGTGTATATATAAACATCTTGTATAAGAAAATAAGATGCATTTTCACCCATAAAAAAACTGTAGCTCTGAAAGCTGCAGCTTATTTATGTAAACGGAATCTGCTAATTGCTTAAGCCCAATACCCCTTTAGCCGAATCAGCATTTAGCAGATTCCACGTGTTACATTTTCTCTATTCCTAATCTATTATTGCCCTATTATAGAAGTGATGCTACGCACTTTTCTACATCCTCAAGGCTTGCTGTAGGCTCAAATCTCGCTACAACCTCACCCTTTCTATCAACAACGAACTTAGTGAAGTTCCACTTGATGTTAGCGTTGTTCTTGTAATCAGCATCGATACTCTCTAGGATTTCATCCATCTTCTCAGCAAGCTCGCCCTCGCCAAATCCCTCAAAGCCCTTCTGGCTCTTTAGATATGTGTAAAGCGCTAGTTCGTTCTCGCCGTTTACGTCCGACTTCTTCATCTGATCAAACTTTGTGTTGTAGTTAAGTGTGCAGAACTTGTGGATGTCATCATCGCTCTCTGGAGCCTGATCCCAGAACTGATTGCAAGGAATGTCTAAAATTACAAGTCCTTTGTCAGCGTACTTATCATACATCTTCTGAAGTGGCTCATAATGTGGTGTGAATCCACATCCTGTAGCTGTATTAACTACCAGAACTACTTTACCCTCAAAAATTCTTCATTGAAACTTCTTCACCGGCTCTATTTAGAACCGAATAATCGTAAAAATCCCATTTTCTTACCTCCGAATTAAACTTTATATATTAGATTGCGTGATTTATTATTGTTTACATTGTAATTGTACGCAATCAGTATGCTTCTGTCAAGCCCTTTTTTTATAAATTTTTATTTATTTTTATATTTTTAGATTATGGCTATTCCTCTTTGAAAGCTTCTATTGCCTCATAGATATTATTAACACCTATGATCCTGCAATTGCTAAACTTATCACCTAGCTTTGCAGCATTCTTTTTAGGCATTATCACCTTCTCATATCCCATACGAGATGCTTCTGCGATTATCTTATCTGCATTAGAGACAGACCTGAGCTCGCCAGTCAGCCCTATCTCCCCAAAAGCGATTAGTCTATATCCACATCTAATGTTCTTCACTGAAGAATAAACTGCAAGCGCAACACCAAGATCCACCGATGTGCTATCAGGCTTAAGACCACCAACTACATTAACATAGACATCCTGGCTAATTGTGTTTATCCCTGCCTTACGATCAAGCACTGCAAGTAGCATAGCAAGTCTTTGGTTATCTATGCCTATGGAGGTTCTTCTTGCAAAGCCGACATTAGACGCAACAGTAAGCGCCTGAATCTCCATGAATACAGGCCTGCTGCCCTCATATATAGCAGAAACTACCGAGCCCTCAGGCTTAATGCCCTTGCTGTCTAGGAAACTAGCTGAAATATCATGTATCTCCTTAAGCCCAGATTCCTCCATGCTGAATGCACCAATCTCACTTGTCGTACCAAATCTATTCTTAAACGCTCTCATTATTCTGAGCTCATGATTTCTCTCACCCATAAAGTGTAGAACGCAGTCAACGAGATGCTCTACTATCTTAGGTCCTGCGAGTTCTCCGTTCTTAGTTACATGCGCAACTATAAACACCGGTATACTCCAGCTCTTTCCTATCTTCATCAAAAGATTACCGCAGCTTCTAACCTGAGATACACTGCCTGGAGCTGAATCTATATCTACCGTATACATGGTCTGAATTGAATCAATTATTACAAACTCAGGCTTAAGAGTCTCACACACAGCCATTATGTTCTCCATGTTGGTCTCAGCTAAGATAAATAGATTGTCATCAATCTCACCACAGACTCTATCTGCGCGCATCTTAATCTGTTCTTCAGATTCCTCTCCAGAAACGTAAAGAACTCTCCCCACAGTCTTAGCTATGTGATTTGCAGCCTGGATTATGATCGTGGACTTACCTATACCAGGTTCACCTGAAATCAAAGTCAGTGATCCCTTAACTATTCCACCGCCTAAAACTCTATTTAGCTCACCTATACCAGTATCTATTCTCTTATATTCGGCACTTCCGATTATATTGAGCTTGGACGCCTTGCTCTTGCTCCCATCCGCACTAGTTATTCCGCTTCGCCTTCTCGCATCGTCTTCCTTGACATCTACGACCTTCTCCTCGACAAAGGAGTTCCATGCACCGCAAATGCACTGTCCTAGCCATCTAGGTGTCTCATATCCACATTCTTGGCAAACATATACCGATTTTGCTTTCTTAGCCATATCAATTCTCCAAACATTTGTTCTTATTCAGAGTATATCTTTTCCCCAAACACATGTCAATAAATACATCAAAAAACCTCCGCCAGCAATGCACATAATATATGCAAGACTAAACAGAGGTTTTAATTTTATTTAATTATACTAAAGCAGCTATTTTGCTTCGTTTTCAGCAGCGTGCTGAGCGATAATCTTCTCTGCTAGGTGCTTTGGAAGCTCTTCGTAGCGCACAAACTTCATCTCAAATACGCCTCTGCCCTGTGTCATTGAACGTAGGCCAAGTGCATAATCGAATAGCTCTGCCTGAGGTGCTTCTGCAACGACCTTCTGTCCGCCGTTTGGAAGTGGTTCCATACCTAGAATCTTACCTCTACGCTTATTCATGTCTCCGATTACATCTCCCATGTACTCGTCTGGAACTGTAATTTCAACATGCATGATTGGCTCAAGTAGGCAAGGATTTGCTTCAACGATACCCTTCTTGAAAGCTAGCGAAGCTGCAATCTTGAACGAAACTTCGTTTGAGTCTACATCGTGGTATGAACCATCGTATAGAACTGCTTTGATGTTTACTACCTTGCATCCTGCGAGAGGTCCTCTCTCCAAGCTTTCAATCAAGCCCTTTTCTACAGCTGGAACGTAGTTCTTTGGAATTGATCCACCGAATAGTTCCTCGGAGAACTCAAATTCCTTATCTGAAGGTGAGAATCTGATATGAACGTCACCGTACTGACCAGCGCCACCTGACTGTTTCTTGTGCTTTCCTTGAACGTCTGAGCTACCTTTGATGGTCTCTCTGTAAGCGATTTTTTGAGGAACAGTCTTAACTGAAACGCCAAATCTATCCTTTAGCTTAGCAAGGATGATTCCAAGCTGAATATCCCCCTGACCTCCGAGGAGTGTCTGGTGAGTTTCGCTATTTCTCTCTACTACGAAAGATGGATCTTCTTCTCTTAGTCTTGCAAGTCCAACGCCCATCTTCTCGTCATCGTTCTTATCGAGCGCTTCGATAGCGATGTAGAATGTTGGTGATGGGAAGTCTAGTGGAAGATATCTTATTACATCGCTCTTGTCACAGAGAGTATCTCCTGACTTGGTGTTCTGTAGCTTTGCAACAGCAACGATATCCCCAGCTTCTGCATAGTTAAGCTCTAGCTGTTCCTTACCTCTTAGGAAGAATAGCTTTCCTAGCTTTTCTGTCTTACCTATTCTCTCGTTATATACTTCTGTTCCAGAATTAATTTTTCCGGTGATAACCTTCATAACGGAAATCTTACCTACGAATGGGTCAACGATTGTCTTAAATACAAATGCTGACATAGGTGCATCGGTTACAGATATTCTCTCAACCGGCTCGTTCTTGTCGTTAAAGCCTCTATATGGACCATGTTGAAGTGGTGTAGGAACGTATTCTAGAAGAAGATCTAAAAGCCCCTCAACTCCGTGTCCTAGCTGGAACGCAGATGAGCAAACTGGTACGATATTTCCTTCGGAAATACCCTTTACCATTCCCTTTTTAATCTCTTCGTCAGTGAATTCCTCACCATCAAAGTACTTCTCCATGAGTTCTTCATCTGATTCAGCGATAGCTTCCTTTAGCTCATCGTCAATCTCAGCTGAAAGTGGCCATGATAGTGGCACTAGCTTGTTTCCGAACTTCGCCTTTAGCTCATCAAAGGTTTTATAGAAATCAAATTCATCCTTATCACGCTTAGTTATGCTAATAAATCTCGGCATGCTATATCTTTCGCAAGCATTCCACGCCGCCTCGGTACCTACCTGGATTCCTGACCCTGCGTCAACCATGATAACTGCGGCTTCAGCAGCACGAAGAGCTGCATTGACTTCTCCAATAAAGTCAAAGTATCCTGGCGTATCGATAAAGTTGATCTTACTACCCTTCCACTCGATTGGAACTACTGATGTATTGATGGAATATCCTTTTTCTACTTCCATCTTATCATAGTCAGATACAGTGTTTCCGTCCTCGACCTTACCTAGCTTTGATTACGCCAGTCTCGTACAAAGCCGATTCCAAGAATGTCGTCTTACCGCATCCTCCATGCCCTAACAATGCAACGTTTCTGATAGTTTCACTTGTATAGCCCTTCATTAGTGTACCTCCTTGGTTAAATTGATTAGATTATATCAAATGCAGACAGATAGTTCAACGCATTTTCGAATAGTATGACTATTATTTGGGCTTATCCAAAAAATACTGAGTTCCTCTAATACAACTCCTTGAATAGACCGCTTGATTATGATAATATTTAGATGATATAAACAGCTATATTTGGCGAAAATTCAACGGTTTTTCGATAGCTGAGCTCATGCCTTGCTAGTAATCGCTTTTAGCATCTGCTGTAGATGCTGCTAGCAGGTAAATATCAGTTTTGAATATATAGAAAGGCAACTATTATGGATTGCAAGCACAATAAGCCAACAAATAAGGTTGACTGCATAGTATGCGAGATTTTGGCTGATTACGATAATGACAGAGCCATTGACGAGATGGCGTTCTTTGGACAGCCAGATCAGGACGTTATTATAGATGTACTGAAGAAGCTCATGATGATAATCTACCCAGGCTTTTATAGAGATGAGATTTATCGCACTCACACAGCCAAGAATAGGGTTGCAGTTCTTATCGAGGACGTAATGTACAATCTTCGCAAACAGCTTGAGATTGTGCTCGTAAACGACGAGCGATTCCGCAACATCGATAGAGCTGATCGCAAGGAAGTTGCGCAGGACATCTGCCTCGACTTCTTCTCCAAGATTCCAAAGATTAGAGAGCATCTTGATACAGATATAGATGCAGCCTTTGATGGAGACCCTGCAGCTAGCGATAGAACCGAGATAATTCTCGCATATCCTGGTCTTTATGCAATTACTGTTCACCGTATAGCGCACGAGCTATATTTGATGAATATCCCATATATCCCAAGGATTATGTCTGAGCATGCTCACAGCAAGACCGGAGTTGATATTCACCCTGGTGCAACTATTGGCAAGTACTTTTTTATCGACCATGCAACAGGCATCGTAATCGGTGAGACTTCGATTATAGGTGAACATGTCAAAGTTTATCAGGGAGTAACCATAGGCGCGCTTTCCACCAAGGACGGACAGCTCCTTCATGGGGTCAAGAGGCACCCGACCATCGAGGACAATGTAACGCTTTATGCGGGTGCAACAGTTCTAGGCGGAAGCACTGTAATTGGACACGATAGCATAATCGGAGGTAGCGCATTTGTAACACGCTCGATAGAGCCGAATACAAGCGTTATTGTAAAAACTGAATCAACTGTAATTAGCAATATTTAGGAGAGACAATGACCAAGAAGATTAAGATAGCTCTTCTTGTACTTATCATTCTAGTTTTGATAGGCGCGCTCCTTGCGTTAGTTTACAAGATAAGGACCGATAAGCAGAGGGAGATAACACAGAATCAGATTAACGTGACTACATCTAAGGCAAAATCACAGTTTGCTATGAGCGTTACCGAGGCTCAGGATGCTAGCCATATGAGGATGGGACTTCTCGGAAGTTCACTTACTTTGGTCAAGCAGGGCGAGCCATATATTGAATCTGGCGCATACTGCGTGGATAACAGATCCGGCTATGTGCATAAGTGCGAGATCACTGGCGAGGTAAACACCCAAAAGCCTGGCGATTACGAGGTCAAGTATAGCTTCGTTGTCGGAAGTGCAAAGCGCAGCATTTCAAGGACAGTCAGGGTTGTCGAGGCTGATAAGTTTGAGGCTGATACAAATGGCGTTCCCGTTTTGATGTATCACTATGTTGCCCCAGATGTCGATGCGGTATCTCTTAGGAGTAGGTGGTGCGTTTCAACAAGCCAGCTTGACGCACATATGAAGTATCTTCACGATTCGGGTTTCTATTTCCCAAGCTTTTCTGAGCTTAGGGCTTATATCGACGGTAAGATTTCACTTCCAGCAAATAGCGTGATTGTGACCTTTGATGATGGCGGAATTTCGATGTTTCAGGAGGGTCTTCCTATACTTAATAAATACCAGATTCCCGCCACTCAGTTCATGATTGGAAAGTACGAGGCTCTATCGAAGATGTGCACATATGCAGGTCCATATATTTCATTTCAGTCACACAGCTATAACATGCATTTTCCAGACACTTTAGCATCTGGAGCCAGTCACCATCAGATTGGCAATCTATCCAAAGAAGAAATCATAGCCGATTTAAAGGCAAATACAGATATAGTCGGAAACAACCACGCATTTGCATATCCTTACGGCGATTATACAGCAGATGCACAGAACGCTTTGAGAGAAACGGGAGTTCTTTGTAGCTTTACAACAAAGCGAGGCAAGGTTTACCCGGGTGATGATCCGACGATTTTGAAGCGAATAGGTGTTTATAACACGACGGACTTTGACACCTTCGTCGCTGGGCTTAATTAAGGAGGAATAATGAGAAAACCGCTTATAGGAGTGACACCACTCTATGACTATAACTACAACAGCTGGTGGATAATACCAGGATATCTTGACGCAGTGATAGCCGCAGGCGGAGCTCCTGTAATGCTTCCTTTTACAGACGATGAAGATGTTGTTAAGGAGCATATAGAAAGGCTCGATGGCATCATATTCACCGGTGGTCCCGACAGCGACCCTGCGCTCTATGGAGAAAAGCCTATTCTTAAACTAGGCAGTACTGCGCCAATACGCGATGTGACCGAAAGCATTTATTTCAATCATGCCTATGCTAAGGACATGCCTATCATCGGAATTTGCCGTGGCATGCAGCTTATGAACATACTTCTTGGTGGCTCTGTATGGCAGGATCAGCCAAGTCAGTTCCCAGGAATTACAAATCACGATCAGAGAGAACCTAACTACATTCCAACTCATAAGATTGATATAGTAGAAGGCTCTCCTCTTTCAGCTTGGTATGATGGGCTTTCTGAGCTTGAGGTCAATTCATTCCATCATCAGGTTTTGAAGAAGGTCGCAGATGGTGTTGAGGTAATAGCTCGTTCGCAGGGAGAAGATATTATCGAGGCGATTTACGTACCTAAGAAGAAGTTCTGCTATGGCTTCCAGTGGCACCCAGAAACGCTAAGAAAGGGCAAAGAAGAGCAAAACAGGATATTTGAGCAGCTAGTCAAGGCTGCATCAAACTAATATATGCATCTAAAAAGCACTGAAATCATTTGATTCAGTGCTTTTATACTTCTTTCTGCGGAAGCCTTACTATAAGGCTGTTTCCGTTTTGTTTAAGCCATTTTCGCGCCTGCTTATAATTTGGGCAAAACTCCTCTATCTTTTCCCAAAACCTCTTAGAGTGATTCATGTATATCCTATGACAAAGTTCGTGTATGACTACATACTCGATTACATCATCTGGACAGAGAATTAGTAGATAATTGTAGTTTAGGTTTCCCTTTGATGAACAGCTTCCCCATCTTGTCTTTTGGCCTCTAATAGAAATACGCCCATAGCTTACTCCTATTTCTCAGCCCAATATTCAGTCAAGCTGGCTAGATGATTTCTCGCCTTTTTCTTTAGCTTTTTTACCTCTCCTGAGCTTAACTGTTCAGCCTCTTCATACTCGCGAGCTTCAGCCGTATTTCTTTGCTCTATTTTATCGAGAGTTTTCAGTATCCAGTCATGCTTTGCCTTTAGCATTTCTTCAATCTGAGCTTTACTCGCTCGCCTTGGGACTCTGACCTTGATTTTTTTGTCCATGCCGATTTCTATTGCAAAGCTTCTTCTATCACTTCTTATAACGACTATGTCCATAGTAAATAGGCGATGGGTCTAACCCTTGCGCTTTCTACCCTCGTTTCTCTTTTGGCGTTTTTCCTTTGCCTCTCGATTTAAGCGCTTCTTGGTGCTCTTTTTCATAACCGAGAAGCCGAATCTTCCTAGAGGCTTTCTCTTTATACCAAAGTATTCTCCGTGGTTAAAGGCTACCATATTTGCAAGATCTAGGCGAATTTTGTTGTCCTCATCGAAAAGCTCCTCATTTGCATGTACCGCAACAATTTCTGCGATAAACATATCGTGGGTCGGATACTCTTTAACCTCGATCACCTTGCACTCTAGGTTGACTGGAGACTCTTCAATCAGTGGTGCCTTAACATGGTCAGCAGGACTCTTTGTCAGATTGCATTTTTCGAACTTGTCTTCATTTCTGCCACTTCTAACGCCGCAGTAGTCAGCGGAGCGTGCAAGATCCTCATTAACGAGGTTTATGACAAACTCTCCCGACTTTTCTATGAGCTGGTGCGAAAATCTAGACTTCCTAACTGAAACATAGGTAATCGGTGGGTCTGAATTTATGATTCCTGTCCAAGCAATAGTTAAAACATTATCCATCTCTCCATACGAACAGCTAACCATAACCGCAGGAAGCGGATTTAGCATTGTACCCGGCTTTAAAGAAACTTTAGACATATTATTCCCTTTCTTCAATACGCGGCAAATTCCATCTGAAATGTGCAGCGAGAACTCTAATCAAAATTGTAAGAGCAAAACCAGCAGCTATCGCCATGTTCTTGCTCGTCAAATCCATAATCAAAAGCGATCCCGTCATAATTCCTCCAAGAACTGACGCAAAAGCGTATACGTGCTTTACGAATACATAAGGCATTTCGCAAGCCATCATATCTCTTAGAACGCCTCCGCCAACACCTGTAACAACGCCAAGGAAGACTATCAAAAAGAGATGTGCTATCTCTTGTGAATTGTACCCCACAGTAGCACCATCGACAGTAAAAGCGGCAAGACCTACTGTATCAAACCAGAATAGCGCCCTCTCAGGCACTACCACAAAGTGGTCCTCAGTCTTTCCCTTTCTCAAACTCATGATGATGAAAGCTATATTTGCAGTAACTAGCGACGCAACCAAATATATTGGATTTTGAAATGAAAGAGGAGGATTCATACCTACGATAACATCGCGTATAACTCCCCCGCCAGTTGCTGTTACTAGTGCAAGGATATTGATACCGAATATGTCCATGCCCTTACGCGCCGCAACAGCAGCACCTGAAAGTGCAAAGGCAATTGTACCTATCATATCCATTATCTCTATAAATGTGAAATCGAAGCTCATTTAGCTACTCCTAAAAATTTTATATCGATAACATTGTAACACATATATTTACAAATTTTTGTTTTTATTTTACATCAAAGCTATAATCTCTTGTCGCACATTGAAGCAAGCTTTGACCCTATCGTCTGAAATAGCTGAACCATTAGGACAATAAGTGCAACTGCAACAATCATGACCAGTGTCTTACGTCTGTAGTAGCCGTAGTTGATAGCAATTTTACCAAGACCACCTCCGCCGAGTATTGCACTCATTGCCGAGTATCCTAGGATTGTCGTGATAGCTATAGTAAAGTTTGAAATCAGTGAAGGAAGACTCTCTGGAATCAGAACTCTCCTTACTATTTGCATTGGAGTTGCACCCATGCTAACCGCAGCCTCAATAACGTTGGAATCCACCTCTCTGATACTAGTTTCAACAAGTCTTGCAACAAATGGAAACGATGCAACGACAAGCGGTACAACCGAAGCCCCTGTACCAACTACGGTATCAACTATGAACCTTGTAATTGGTGTTACCATGATAATCAAAATGAGAAATGGTACAGATCTTAAGAGGTTTATCAAAGCATTTAATCCCTTGTACAGAATCGTAGGAATCGGCATGATGCCATCCTTTTCACCCGTAACTAGAATAATGCCTAGCGGCAAGCCTATTGCGATAGCTGCAGCCGTTGCGATCACTGTCATGTAAAAGCTTTCCCAAATGGCAAGAGGCATTTCATCCCTGATGATTTCTAGTGCTTCTTGAAGCTTTCCATCAGCAAACATGCTGTTAATTAAATCTCTCATCAGATGCCACCTCCATTCTCAGTTTGCTTATGTCCTCAAGCTCTGCTCTCACACCGTCGTGCTTGTTTAGGAACTCAAGGACTCTATCTACATTATCCCCTTCTTTTTTGACGCCCAAAAGCATCTTTCCAAAAGCCTTGCCATCTAGTGATTTCGTCGAAGCATAGAGAATGCTTGCAGGAATTCCAAGCGTAATAGCAAGGTCAGCAATAAGTGGTGACTCCGTAGTTTCAGAGTCATTAAATGAAACGGATATGACCGACCTATCCTCCCTATATGTGGCCAGCCCCTGTTCAGCCTTATCAGGAAATACCAGTCTCTTACCCGCCTCGGATTCAGGTTTTGCAAAAATTTCTGTAACGCTACCGCTCTCTGCTATGCGCCCATTATCTAGGATTGTAACCTTGTTACAAATTCTTTCGACTACAGACATCTGATGCGTAATAATGATTACAGTAATTCCAAGTTCCCTGTTAATCTTGGATAGCAAATCTAGAATCTGATTTGTTGTCTTTGGATCAAGCGCACTTGTCGCCTCATCGCAAAGCAAAACCTTAGGATCTGTTGCAAGAGCCCTCGCTATTGCAATTCTCTGTTTTTTGTCCACCAGAAAGCTGAGCAGGGTAAGCATTTTCTTTATCCGCAAGCCCTACAAGCTTGAGCAGCTCTCTAACCCTCTTTATCGCTACTTTTCGCTTAACCCTGCTCGTCAATAGTGGAAAGCATATATTTTGCAGACATGTTTTCTGCATCAAAAGATTAAAGCTCTGGAAGATCATCGTGATTCTTTTCCTAGCAGCTCTAAGATCCTTAGGTGAAAATTTAGTCAGGTCTTGACCGTCCACTAGGACAGCTCCTGATGTCGGAACTTCAAGTAGATTGATACAGCGAACCAGTGTGCTCTTTCCGGCTCCACTCATTCCTATAATGCCATAAATATCGCCATCATTAATTTTGATGGCGATATCCTTTAGCGCTTCTACTTTTCCGTCTTTTGTCTCAAATGTTTTTGATATATTCTTTAATTCAATCATTCATTTGCTCGCTCTATTAAAATCATATTATATTAACTACTCGACTTCATATTCACGCATAGCTTCTATTATTTTAGCTTCTTTAGTGAATCTAATGACTTTGTCTTACCAGCGTATAGACCCATTGGTTCATTATGGATTGCTCCAACAGATACAATCTTTGTTCCATTTTCCTTATTGAAAGCTTCTAGGTATGGAACGTGCTGGAAGTAGTTTGCGTCGACTTCTCCGCTATCAACAACCTTGTTTGGCTGAACATAGTCAGTGAATTCCTTGATATCTAGAGTGATGCCCTTCTTTGCTAGGATTTCCTTAGCAACCTTTAGTACGTCTGCATGTGGTGTAGGTGATGCTGCAACAGTGATTGTTGTTCCCTTTAGTGCATCGTAATCAACTGACTTGTCGTATCCATCGCCAGGATTTTCAACTACGCTTACAACGCCTCCGTTGTATTTCTTCTTAATATAATCAGCAACCTGCTTGCTCTCTAGTGAAGCAACAAGAGCCTTAATCTTATCTGTTTTCTCCTGTCCTTCTTTTACTGCAACGATGTTTGCATACTTTGCACTGTTGTCCTCAATGATTAGAGAATCCTTAACTGGATTTAGACCAGCATCGATAGCAAAGTTTGAATTGATAACTGCAAAGTCAACATCCTTAAGTGTGTTTGGAACCTGAGCTGCTTCAACTTCTTTGAACTCAATTCCATTCTTGTCTTCGATGTCTCTGATAGTTGCATCTAGTCCAGCTCCATCCTTAAGCTTGATGTAACCCTTTGACTGTAAGAGCAAAAGCGCTCTAGCTTCGTTTGTTGTGTCATTAGGAACTGCGATTGTAACTACGTTATCCTTCTTGCTTCCGCAAGCTGCAAGTGCTACTGCTGTAATTGATAGCACACCGATCAAAATTAATGCCTTTATTTTCTTCATTATTATTTCCCCCTATATCTGAAATTTTGTTTTACTGTTTTCGATAATCCAATATTATCACTAAAAATAGATTTAGTATAATACTATACTTTTATATTTAGATATAGGCTAAGATTATAACTCGAAGTAAGCTATGCGGTTTTAAAGGAAATCATCATCAGAAGCAGCAAAAAGGATAACCATTAGTTTTTTAAATATGCCTGGCTTACGCTCAGATTCGACCCTTTTCTATTGCTAAAGCTTTTTCATAGATTTAAACGAAATACCGCTTTGCTCACATTTCCTTCTTACAACATCCTCATCTGCACCTTGATCATATATAAAAGCTAGATCAAATTCTTCAAACTTCGCTCTTGAACAATCCATCAAAATGTCTATAGCTTCCATATCAAATGCTCCATATGCATCACAAGTAATTTCTTCCGGTGTGAAATTCACCGTTCTCCCCTTAAGCCTCACGAATATATCTGAAACTTCATCATTATCAAAGCACATCATGCAGCTCTGAAATCATACCATTCACATTTATCTACATACTCTAGCAACAGTTCTTTTAAAAGTTCCTTATAGTTATCTAAGCCTATATTGAAGATTTCTGCTATATCACTGCTACTAAAAGGTACTTTTGCTTTAATAGACTTCCTAAGAAGGCTGGACGCAGCTTTCTCCTCCAAATTATTCATACAATCTATTATCTCATCCGTCTTCCTACCCTTTGGCCAGAAGTCCGTGATTTTTGACAGATTGCTGCGCTGCGTGCTCTCACTCCAGTCATAATAATCCTCATAATATTCTTTCCAGGTCATCGACATCCTCCTAAAGCTGACTCAAAATACAATTTTATGCAAACATTATATCATATCGGGAATGTTATATTAGATTACACAGGAATCTCGAGCGACATTTCTGCACGAAAAAACCCCAAAACATAGGTCTTGGGGTTTGTAAGCTTTTGAAAGACAAAAGATATATTATCTCTTGCTGAACTGTGAAGCTCTTCTTGCCTTCTTTAGTCCGTACTTCTTTCTTTCCTTCATTCTTGGGTCTCTTGTCAAGAATCCAGCTGCCTTAAGCGCTGGTCTGTAAGCTTCCTTGTCTGCCTGACAAAGAGCTCTTGAGATTCCGTGTCTAAGAGCGCCAGCCTGTCCTGTGAAGCCGCCACCTCTAACTGTTGCGACAACATCGTACTTGCCTTCGCATCCTGCAACTGCAAATGGTCTTTCGATTTCTCTCTTAACCATCTCCATGCCGAAGAACTCCTCTAGGGATCTCTTATTGATTGTTATCTTTCCTGTTCCGGGAATCAATCTAACTCTAGCTACTGAAGCTTTTCTTCTACCTGTTCCTAGGTACTGCATTTTTGCCATTGTCTATTCCTCCCTTCCCTTAGAAATTCAACTCTTCAGGCTTCTGTGCTGCATGCTCGTGCTGAGGTCCTGCATAAACCTTTAGCTTCTTGAACATCTGTCTGCCAAGTCTTCCATCTGGAAGCATGCCCTTAACTGCATGTCTGATGATTTCCTCTGGCTTACGTGCCTGTAGCTTCTCAAATGTGACCTCACGAAGTCCACCAGGATATCCTGTGTGTCTCTTGTAGATCTTCTCTTTTCTCTTCTTGCCTGTAACTTCTACCTTCTCGGCATTGATTACGATAACGTAGTCACCGCAGTCAACATGTGGTGTATAAGTTGGCTTTCTCTTTCCTCTCAGTACCATAGCAACTTCTGATGCTAGTCTTCCGAGAGTCTTACCTTCAGCATCTACAACGTACCATTTACGTTCTACATCTGCTGGCTTTGCAATGTATGACTTCATACCTTCTCCTTTTCCACCTACTGGGATTTGCATGACAAATCTGTTTCGGCTGTGCCTACTAGCTTGCTCTGCAAGTTGTTCGACATTACTAAAATAACTTTAGGTGGTGAGTGACGGACGCTTAACATCCTGCCCACCGTGCTTAAAATACAAGCACGAATATTATATCTCAGCCTCAAATTAATTGCAAGTACTGTTTTTGCATATGCCCTATAATGCTCTGTAGCTTTACAATAGATGTGAGACCTTGGGTATAGAAAAAAGCGATTGAGTCCGTTAGAATGGTTTTACCACAAAATCAACTAACGAAAGGACATTCAATCGCTCATGAACAGTATAACACATTCTCAACGATATTTGCCACATACTATCGATACCAGATTTTTATGCTGTAAAACTATACCGTGGTGGTAGCTCTGTACAGTTTGTCTGCCGAAAAATACCATATATCCAAAGCTTCCCTAATGCGCTGGAACAAACGATTTGACGGAAACAGAGACTCTCTTAGAGATAAGTCTCATCGACCTCTCAGTTCTCATCCCAATGCTCATACCGATTTAGAACTAAAGTGGATCCATGATTTGCACCGCAGAAATCCTCATATCTCCATATGCGAGATGTATGGCAAGCTTCGCTCACAAAAAGAATTACTCAAGGCATCCTGGCTCACTTTACAGGATATACAAGGCTCTTGGCTTTTTCTTCTAAGGCTCCTTCAACCAAGAAGAAACGTAAACCACAGAAATATCACACGCCTGAATCATTAGGTGTAAAATGGCGACTTTGATGTTAAATACATTCCAAGTGTCTGCTATGTCGGAGAAATGCCTGATAAGTTCTATCAATATACGATAATTGACGAAGCTTCAAGAGAGAGATTCATATATCCATATCGTGAACAAAGTAGCTACAGCACTATTGATTTTGTAAAGCGGGCGATTGCTTACTTTGGTTACTTACCTGAAGTAATTCAAACAGACAACGGATTTGAATTCACATATTCTAAAAGAGTACAAGCGTAAGCATCCTTTTCGACATATTCTGCGATAAAGTTGGCATAAATCATAAACTTATTAGACCTCGCACACCTTGGCACAATGGAAAGGTTGAACGTAGCCACAGAAACGATCAGGAGCGATTCTATAACTTTCTGAGCTTCTACTCTTTCAATGATCTGAAAGAGCAGATGTACAGATATATGCGTCGCTCAAATCAAATTCCTATGGCCGTGCTCGGCTGGATATCTCCTGTTGAAAGGCGTTCACAATTGGAGATTTAGCTTATATATTTTTGATGTTATCACTCGTTTTTGGTAAAACAATTCAATGATATCATATGGCTTTTTTTCTTTTTTACAGATTTGGTCTCACATCATTGACTAATGTACATGTTTTTTGCATATGCCCTATAATGCTCACATTAAGAGTATTATTTAATTGATTTTCTCTTCCTAATTAAAGCCTGTTCCTTTTCCCTGCGAATCCCGTCAAGATCCAAAATAGTATAAATGCAGAAATAAGACTGAGAACATATCCTCCTATGTTAGAAAAGTCCCCCGTGTTTGGTCTATCTGGAGTTTTTTCATTTATGATTTCAAAGTGCTGAAGCTCTGCGGTATTTTCAACATTTATTTCTACTGGATTTGAAAGCTTTTCATAGCCCTGAGGCGCTCTCTCCTCAACAACAGTGTACTTTCCCTCCTTTATCCCTTCAATTCTATGTGGATTACCATCACTAATCCATCTGTCTACAATTTTTCCATTGTAATCCTTGAGTAAAAGCTCTGCTCCGCTTAGAGAATGCTTCTTGCCATCGCTTAGTGTTAGCTTTGATATTTCAAGCTTTATCAACGCATTGCCTATTTGCGATTCATATAAAAATTCCTTTTCGCCGTCATCTCTAGTAACTATGGTATCACCTTCAGCTCCCATAGCCTCAATTCTGTATGCTTCCTTGCTAAGGGCGTAACCATCTGGAGATTTCGTTTCTTTTAGTTCATAAATTCCCGGAAGAAGACCACCCTTTTCTGCGACTCCATTCTCATCTGTAACAATATTTTCTACACGAGTTTCTTCTCCTTGCTTAAGCGGTTTTCCGTCTGCATCAGCAATTCTCTTTAGTTCAAAATGAGCTCCAGCAAGAGCCTTATTTTCGCTTTCCCCAAATTTTCTAACTCGAACTCTGACGGTCTGCTCTTTCTCATCAAAGCTAGGAACTTCATACTCACTGATAGATAGCTTTCCATTCTCATCTTTAACAGGCTTTAGTTTAACCACCTTAACTTCCTCATTAATCCAGAATCCCTTTGGAGCCTTGGTTTCTCTAATTCTATAGGTTCCTATAGGTAGCAAAGCCTTGCCATCATCATCGGTATAAAGCTCATCACTTCCATCCTTTAAATACGATGTATCTAGTCTCACCTTTCCTTCTTCATCTGTAATAAAGGTCCATGTTCTTTCTGCCACACTATACTCCTCTAGACTAGCGAAGTACTCAACAGTAAATTCAGCTCCAGCAAGCGAAAGCGACTTATCAAGGTTTCCAGCTGCAGCCTTCTTTTGGATTAATACATCAAGCTCTGCAGCAAGTGGCTCGTCATTTGAACGAATGACAAAGTTCTCATTTGCCTTAACCTCAAATTCATATTCTTTAGGATCTAGCCCCATATTATCAGGTGCACTAATCTCCCTAGCCTTGTACTTGCCAGGCTTCAGTGACTTCGTATCTGTATTACCATTTTCATCAGTCACTAGCTCTGCAACAAGTTTCCACTAGAATCAACCACATGATAGATGGCACCAGCAAGGCTATATATCTTCGGGCAGGCACTGAAAAGCTTTGATCTAGTGCCAGTTTCTTTCTTTAACTCCGCAGTTCCCTCAAGTGCGCTCAGCGTGAACAAAACCTGTGACTGCTCAGCGCTAGCTCCTTTGTAATATAGTCCTTTTCCCATAAAGCTTCCCGCATTTGCATCAGCATACCTTCTTGCCTCTGCTATTACAGCTCTCTGAGTCTCTCGGCTAGCCCCTCTCATAGAATACATTTCATCCACTCTATTATCAGTAAAACATCCCTTGTGACCATTGACATTCATCCAAACCCATGCCTGAAGCAGGGCTGACTTAGTGTAATCGTCAATGCTTGCTCCTCTTATACTCTCTAGCCCTAGTGCAATCCTTGTGATCACATCCTGCGGCAAGTAGTTTAGGGCATCCTCAACATTCTTCACAGAATCCTTTGATGTAACCGACGGCTGAACGCAATAAACAGCCTCATTATTACCGTTGACAAAATCGTGAGCAGCATGCCCTATCCACGCCCCATTATCCGTAGAAATCAGATACTCGTTGCTCCCAGATTTCCTTGTCACATCAGTCTGTGCACTTGCAATAGGTGAAAGCGCTAGCTGAACCATCAAAATTGACATCACCAGCACTGCAATCACCAAACTTCTTAATCTCTTTACCATTGTTCTTATCAAAATTACCTCCTTTTTGGGTACGAAAAAAAGGAGCAGCACCACAGGCACTACTCCTCTTCGTTACACTTATTTTACGATATCATATTATCACTTGATTCTTCCCCGGTCAATCAAATCTATGATTTCCCCAAAGACGCTCACAACTTATTTTTCAATCCTGATGCCTGACTGGCCATCTATAAATATACATAACTTTGACAGTTTCGACCACAACTATGCACAATAGTGATAAGAAACCTTAACAAAATTATCACATAAGACGTGTATACTCATAATTGTCAAAAGAGCATACGCCAATAACAGTTTCTTTTGAACGTTCTTTCTTAATAATAACATCGCGCCAAAGGGCTTCGGGTGACCGAGGCCTTTTGGTTTTTTTGTAAAGCCTTTGATGGGCTCTATTTCTCAAATGGGAACTTGTAATCCAAGTTGTATTTATCTCTAACTTCGATGAACTCCTTCTGAACAGCCTCTCCGATAGGAACACCCTTGTCCTTACGGAATACTGAGGTCATGTAAGCTTTCTCGCCAGCAGTGTAGATTCTGTCGTGACCAGGCGCCTTCTCTGATGCTCTTAGCTCTCTCAAGATGTCCCCACAGGTCTTGCGGAATTCCTTTTCACCAACAAAGAAATCAGGATTGATAACCATGAAGAAGTGACCAAGTCCATAAGGCCTGCGGTTTCCATCTGCATCAAAACCAGATAGTGCCTTTAGGAAGTGTCCTCCTTGAAGCGCAGCTGAGAGAACCTCAACAACAGTCGCATAGCTATATCCCTTGTATCCAGCAAGTTCTTCACCAATTCCACCAAGAGGCGCAAGCGCAGCTCTTCCACTAGTCAAAGCTTCTAGAATATCCTCACTATCTATCATAGCCTCACCGTTTCTTCCGATAACCATACCAGCTGGCGTATCCATGCCACAGCGCGCAAAATACTCAATCTTACCTCTCTGAGTGATTGAAGTTGCACAGTCAATACAGAATGGGAATCCCTCGTCTGTAGGTAGGGAGAATGTCAAAGGATTTGTTCCAAGCATATTCTCTACACCAAATGTAGGCGCAATCGAAGGTCTAGCATTTGTTCCCGATATACCAATCATTCCCTCATCAGCAGCCATGCCTGTCCAATATCCTGAAATTCCATAGTGTGTGGAGTTTCTGATAGCCGCCATACCCATGCCGTAGGTCTTAGCCTTTTCGATTATAGACTTCATCGCCTTGTAAGAAGCAACCATGCCCATACCATCGTGAGCATCGACAACCAAAGTCGTTGGAGTGTCTTTGATCACCTCATACTCAGTTACAGGTTTCTGAATACCCGCATTGATTCTGTCTATGTAAATAGGCTTAAATCTATTGCATCCGTGGCTTTCTATTCCTCGCCTATCACTCTCAAGAAGTACATCTGCGCATATCCTAGCATCCTCCTCTGGCACACCAACTGCCTTGAACGCATCAATCATAAAATTCTCTACTAAATCCCAAGCTACATAGGGCCTTGTTTCCGGGTCCTTTTCAATGTTTAACGATGTTACCTGTGGCATAACAACCTCCTACTGCCTAACTCATTAATTGATAAATATATTATATCACCTCCGCCCATCAAAATATACACATTTGACATCAAAGCGAAATAGTGCTAACTTTTTTATACAATCAAAGAATGGAGATTACTATGGAAACACAGTTTTCACGTACAGAAAGAATATTGGGCAGGGAATTTATCGAAAGACTTTCTTCCTGCAGAGTTGCAATCTTCGGTGTTGGAGGTGTCGGAGGCTATGTCATGGAATCACTTGTTCGCTCAGGCATAGGCTGTATAGATATCGTGGATAATGACACTGTAGCGCTCAGCAATCTGAACCGCCAGATCATCGCAACTCACAGCAGTATCGGCGAAAACAAAGTCGATGTTGCTGAAGCGAGAGCAAAGGATATAAATCCAGAAATAATAGTAAATAAGCATAATGTCTTCTATCTTCCAGATTCAGACTATGAATTTGATTTTGCAGGCTTTGACTATATAGTCGATGCGATAGATACTGTTTCAGCAAAGCTTGCTTTGATAGAGAAGGCGCATGAGCACGGAGTTCCAATTATTTCGGCCATGGGCTGCGGAAATCGTTTTGATCCAACAAAGCTTGTAGTAACAGATATCTATAAAACTGAAATGGATCCACTTGCAAAGGTGATGCGCAAGGAGCTAAAAAAACGTGGAATCAAAAAGCTCAAGGTTGTTTATTCGACGGAGGAGCCTATAAAACCTATGGACTTTGATGAAGATGGCCAAAAAAATAATGGCTAGTTCACAGGTCGCAGCAGCAGGTCAGACTAGAGCTAAGTCAGTTCCTGGCTCAACAGCTTTTGTACCTTCAGCTGCTGGGCTGATAATAGCGTCTCAAGTTGCCTTTGACCTAACAAAAGACCTTAGATAGACTCAAATACCACAAAACCCCTTATCATTCCGATAAGGGGTTTCTTACTATTTCTATAGCTTTATGTCGCCTTCGATTACGCGCATATCGTATGGCTCATACTTAACATTTTTGTATGCCTCAATATCAAGGTTGTAATCCATGACTCTATCGTCCCAATCCGAGTGGATATCACCGTTCTGCTTGATGATCAAATCGTAGAGTATAGCGTATGTCTTGCCATCCTCCTCGTCCTTCTCAAGGATTGTGCTATATGGAAGCGTCTTATGGTATGTGAGCTCAAGGCCCTTGTACTCATAGTGGAATCCGCAGCGCATTCTGCATCCGTCTAGCCCCTTGTAATCTGCAAACTTCTCAAGGTCAGCGATGATTGGATCGCTCTCCGTATCGTAGAGATTGTCTAGCGTTGTCTCAGTATAGTCATAACGGAACTGGACAGGTATGCCGTACTTTAGCCAGCGCTCTACATAGTCCTCGAGCTTGTCAGCTGGATAATCATCGTAGAGTACGCAGTTTACCCTTGTTGGTACTGCAAGCTTAGAAAGAAGCTCGTCGCTCGACTCAGTAACATAGTGTCTCAAATGTCTTGAAACATTAATACAAGTAATCTTATCCTTGTTATGTTCAGTGAAGGCAATTATGTCCTCTTCAGTCTGACCCTCGAAAACCGGCAGGGTGCTGTTTATGAATACTCTATGTGTATTAGGAACCGCATCGAGCAATGTCTGAAGTGCCTCTCTGTCAGCGAAAGGCTCCCCTCCTGTAAACACGATGTCGCATTCCGGGGTAATTTCGTTCATCAACTTGAGTGATTCTACTATTTTATTTACATCAAAGCCTGTAGTATCTGCATATTCTCCTTTGTTAATACAAAATGGGCAATGATTTCCACAGTCGTAAGGCGTGAATACAGTTATCGTTGCTCCGCCCTTTCTTGTCTTATATGGGTATATCATCTTTCGTCTTTCGTAAAATTTACTAAACTTTCCTCTTCATAATATCTGTAAAATCATCTTATCATAAGATAATATCTTTGTCATTATACACCAAAAAAAGGTTAAAAACAAACATTAGTATTATAACCTCTGTGAACCAAAATTGTCAAATTGATATTTTTATGAGTTGCCTTCGGTTCGTCAAAACGAACTCGCCTAAATACGCATTTTACTTTTTGTTTTCACTAATATAAAATGGAATTGTATTTTGTTTTTAAAGATTCGGAGGAAATATGGAATCATTACATAAGAAATTGCCTGGCATATTAATCTGCCTAGCCATAGCAATTCCGTCATACCTGCTCGGCAAATTCGTGCCCGTAGTCGGAGGCGCCATCTTTTCTATTTTGATTGGCATGGTCATAGCAACATTTTGGAAAGAGAAAGGTAAGGCTACACAAGGCATTAAGTTCACATCAAAGTTTGTACTACAGCTAGCCGTCGTTTTGCTCGGCTTCGGCCTCAATCTAAATGTCATAATGCAAACAGGAAAGCAGTCGCTGCCTATAATAATCTGCACGATTGCTACATCGCTAGTGACTGCCTTTGTTCTTCACAAGGCCCTATCTATTCACAAAAACACATCAGTTCTAATAGGCGTTGGTTCATCGATATGCGGAGGCTCTGCTATCGCAGCCACTGCACCTGTGATAGATGCAAACGATGAAGAGGTCGCGCAGTCCATATCCGTAATATTCTTCTTTAATGTGCTAGCGGCTATAATATTTCCAATCCTCGGTAAAGCACTCGGTTTTGATACCTTGTCAGGCGACGCCTTTGGAATCTTTGCAGGAACAGCAGTAAACGACACATCTTCAGTAACGGCAGCTGCTGCAACCTGGGACAGCATGTGGAATCTAGGCACGCAGACTCTAGATAAGGCTGTAACCGTTAAACTGACTAGAACCCTAGCAATCATCCCTATCACTTTGATTCTAGCAATCTATAGAGCAAAGAAGGAACAGACAAGTGAGGGCATCTCCGAAAAGCAGTCAAACTTTAGCATAAAGCGTGCCTTTCCTATGTTCATACTTTACTTCGTGCTCGCATCAATCGTGACCACGATCGCCGTAAATTTAGGCGTAAGTACAGATTTCTTCGCGCCACTAAAAACCCTAAGCAAGTTCTTCATTGTAATGGCGATGGCGGCTATAGGGCTTAATAGCAACATCGTAAAGCTAGTAAAGACTGGTGGAAAACCTTTGATCCTCGGAGCCTGCTGCTGGGTAGCAATCACATTTGTTAGCATAGTTATGCAGCATTTCATGGGTTTGATATAAAGAGATAAATGACATACAAAAATCCACGGAATAAACCGTGGATTTTTTAAATTTATTTTGTGAGCCTAAAAATCTCTTATCAAATCAAGACAAAGCTCAAGTGCCTTTACAAAAGAGTCCTTTCCCCAGCCGCGCACATCGTAGTTATCCAGATTCGCAAGTGAGTCAGCCGTAAATATTATCTGACCATAATCTGCATCTCTGAACTTTGCACATGCGGCAAGAGCGGAACATTCCATATCCACCACAGTGCATCCCTCAGCTTTTCTCGCTTTGATCTTTGCAGGCGTCTCTCGATAAAAAGCATCAGTACTCCAAGTGATACACTCGCGATAGTTTATGTTACGTCTTTCCATACCCTCTTTAATGAGGTTTCTCATTTTATCATCAAGCTCTATAAATCGCGATGGAGGAGCATAGTGAAATGACGTTCCTTCATCCCTTAACGCCTTTGATGGAACCAGGAAAACGTTTTTCGTCTATATCCTCAAGAGCTCCACAGCAACCCGAAGCCAATATGGTTTGAGAGCCGTAGCCTATAAGCCAGTCCATGACCATAGTCGCTGCAGGTGCACCTACCGGAGCTTGGCAGAAAGCAATTTTCTCATCCCTAATCTCCGTGACATAGACAGGATATTTTTTTGTCAGCGAATCGTACTTTGCAACGCACTTTGCGCCTATTTCATTAGCATATCTATCTATACACTCGTCAAGAAATACGTACACAAGTTTTTTCGGAAGCTCGATGTCAAGTTTCTCATGCCTAGGCATTATCACCGCATTTTGATTATCATCGAATTCTACAAGAGCCACTTCCATCAAAGTGTTTTTGCCTGGCCTCTTTACCTCTTTAGGCATATAAAACTCCAATCTTTAGACTTTATACATAGTCGAAATCGTCAGGTCCCTTGAACCATGTTTTTCTTCCTGCATGGAATATGAAAGATAAAACTGCGATTATCAAATATCCTACTGCAAAAGGTGAAAGCGGATAGAATCCGAGCGAAGCGCTGTGGATGAATCCAAAACAGGAGAGAATATATCCCATTAATGCTGTTATTCCAACCTTATCTAATCTCTTATCTATGACGAATGTCACCATGGTTCCAAGCAAGATACCAATTATTATGGCACCTGATTTTGTTGCAGGAACACCGTTCCACATTACACCAGCATCCTTTATCATCTGTGTAACATCAGCTGCGTACTCGTTTAGTCCTGAATTCTGAACTGCAGTCTGCAAGTTCGCAAGATTCAAAGCTCCTGTGACCTGAGTGTAAAGATAATCAGCTACTGGAGGAACCATTGCAACTGCAATCGCCGCATAGTGCTTTCTATCGTTATCCTTAAATGCCTGAGCTACCATTACAACCGCACACCATAGGAAGGTGATTGCACAAACTGCTGGTGGCACAACGCTGTTGAGGAAGGTGAATAGTCCAAATATACCGGAAAGACCGAGTACAATTCCTGAAATTAGTGAGTAGCCAACACCAGCCTCAGACTTCTTAAGTCCTGCATGACCAAGCCATACAGTGTTAGGAATAACACCACCACAAAGTGCGGAAAGCATTGTACAAATTCCGTCTGCAAACTGAGCTTCGCGAACATTGTAATTGTCTCCTGCGGCATTCGATGCCTCTACATTATCAAGTGTTTCAATAAAGTTGTAGATTTCAACTGGTATGATAATTGTTAGGTAAGGAGCTACGATAGCAAATCCATCGATAAGGTGCTCGATACTATTTACAGGATTTGGTATGTAGAATCCGATACCGCTAAAGTCAGGCTGTATACGGCCAAGACATAGCGCATAAACTATTCCGCCCACGATAGCGATAACTAGTGGTGGAATCTGCTTTGGGAACATATAGCCACCAAATAGACCAAGGATTGCTACAAATAGAACTGGAAGTCCAATCATTGGATCTCCGAGGATATCGAACACACCCTGAGTTGCCATCCAGATAAATCCGATACCAGCAACCGTTCCAAGTAGGGCAGCTCTTGGAATTCTCTTCTTTAGCCAAGGTCCAATAATACCTCCGCAGAATTCAACAAATCCTCCGATGAAGCAAGCTGCAACACCAGCTGACCAAGCAAGCTCTGGCTTTCCCAGTCCAAAGTGAAGCGGCATGATTACACCGTATAGGAATACGAACATTGCAGGTGTTGATACACCTGAAGGAAGAGCTGTTACATCGGCTCTGCCCTCCTTTTTTGATAGCCTACGTCCCATGAAAGCGTAGTAGATGCATCCGAGCATAAGACCTACGGACATTCCTGGAATTACTGCGCCGAAGACAATCTTGTCAGGCCATTTAAGAACGCCCGAAAGCGTTGCAATTACAATAAGATAGTTAACGATATTATTTGTTACGAGATAGGTAATTCCACCGATATCTCCTCTTTTAAACCAAGGCACTAATGTTTTCTTGTCGTTCATTTTACTCTCCATTATGACATTGTGTTAATCGCACTTTGCGATGCTGATTGTTTGTGAAGCTATTGCTTTCCGTTTTGATTATTCCGCCTCAAGCTCGATGAATTCGAACTTTGTTACGTCGAAAAGCCCCATATCTGTGAGCTTTATCTCTGGAATTACTGCAAGCGACATGAAGGTCAAAGTCATGACTGGCTCAACGCTTTCATTGACTCCAAGCTCCTCGTGAGCGAGCTTATGTATTGCCGAAAGCTTTTCATCGACCCATTCACCGCTTTGATCGCTCATAAGTCCTGCAATCGGCATCGGCATGCTCTCTATGACTTTACCGTCCTTGACGAGAACGATTCCGCCTTCCTGCTCTGCCAGTGCATTAATTGCAAATTCCATATCTTCATCACTTGCTCCAACAGCGATTATATTGTGTGAATCGTGAGCGATTGTTACTGCAATTGCTCCGTGCTTGATTCCGTATCCTGCGAGGAAGCCGTTTGCCACGTTTCCGAGAGCGTGATGTCTTTCTGCAACGCTGACCTTTACAATATCAACCTCTGGATTTCTGATAAAATCGCCGTCTTCGTCAACATCAACAGTAGCTACAGCCTTCTTTGTTACTACGCCACCAGGAAGAATCTCAATCACGTTAACCTTGTTGCTCTTGAGCTTCATCTTGAGCTTATCCTTTGAGAAATCAGCTAGATGTACGCTGCCCTTTACAGAGTCTATGGAGTGCTTCTTCATCTCTGGCAAATACTCTCCATTATCCGCGCAAAGCTCACCCTCTACCCAAACCTTGCCAACATTGAAATCCTTTAGATTGTCAAACAAAACAATATCGGCTCTGTAGCCTGGAGCTATAGCTCCTCTATCTTTGATTCCAAAGCATTCACAAGCGTTTATTGTCGCCATTCTGAGAACTTCGATTGGATCTAGTCCTTCAGCTACGCACATGCGCAAGTGGTTGTCGAGGTGGCCTTCTTTGAGGATAGTCTTAGGCTGCCTGTCATCCGAACAAAGGATGCAGCGCCTTGCATTATATGATGTAACCCCTTTTATCAGTCTCTGAAGATCCTTGCACGCAGAGCCCTCCCTGAGCATTACGTACATTCCGCAAGCGATCTTGTTTTGCATATCCTCTATTGAAGCACATTCGTGATCGGCAACAATTCTTGTTGATGAATAAGCATTTAGCGCTTTTCCTGAAACGCCTGGAGCGTGACCGTCAACTGGCTTTCCAGTCTCCTTTGATAGCATCAGCTTATCTAGGTCGCCATCAAGAGCTCCGATTACGCCAGGGAAATCCATGAACTCACCGATACCAAGAATTGCCTCGTTATCTATGAACTCCTTCATCTTTCTGCGTCGATAACCGCTCCCGAATGCTCAAAAACAGTCGCTGGCACGCAAGATGGAAGCATGTACTTAACATCAAGCTTTGTATTTCTTGCTGCATCAATCATATAGCTTAGACCTGTAAGCCCGCATACGTTTACGATTTCGTGAGGATCTGCAATTATCGTAGTTCCTCCATGTGGCACGAGAAGCTTTCCGAGCTCCTCTGGTGAAAGATAGGATGATTCGATGTGAATGTGGCTATCGATAAAGCCAGGGGCAGCATATGCACCATTAGCATCCACAACAGCCTTTGCTTCGTAATCACCGATTCCCGCAATCATGCCATCTGTTAGCGCAATGCTTCCTTCAGTAATTTCTCCTGAAAAAACATTTACTATCTTACAATTTTTGATCAAGGTATCCGCTGGAATTCTTCCAGCTGCGACATCTATCAAATTCTTTAGACTTTCTTTTGTCATTTTATATGCCTTTCGTTTGCACTTTAATTTTCTTACTTAACCACTTCGATAATTGGATCAAATGTTGTCAAATTAACGTAATCCACAGGACCTGCATCTGTTATCGCATAGTCTGGAATTGCAGTGATTGGAAGGAAGAACATGTACATCATTGGGTCTGGCAAATCAGAACCTAAGTCTCTAGCTGCCTTGTCAATTAGCTTTTCACGAGCCGCAACCTCTTCAGGCTCAAGGTCTGTAACGATTCCACCAACTGGAAGCGGTAGGAATTCCATGATTTCTCCGTCGCAAACAACGACCTGTCCGCCACCCTGCTCAATCAAATAGTTTGCAGCAATTGACATATCCTCTGCACTTGCACCCATAACCACTAGGTTATTGTCATCTGGAGCTGCAGATGATGCCATAGCACCCTTCTTAAGCTTCCATCCTGAAGCAAATGCAAGTGACTTGTTTCCATTTCTGCCAAAGCGCTCAAGAACTGATACCATTACCACATCCTGAACTGCATCTGTCTGAACAATTCCGTCCTTAACTTCAAGAACTACATCTCTTCTCTTTCTTACGAAAGGACCCTTAACATCCATAGAAAGCACCTTTACCTTGCCTTCTTCGATAGGAGCCTTGAATTCAAAAATCAGCCTTTGTTGTCAAATCACACTTTAGCTTGCCCTTTAGAACTGAACTTCTCTCTGGGGCCTCTAGCTCGTAGCTTAGCTTGTGGTTCTTAGCAACCATTTTTTTCCGTTTGTCATTACTTCATCTACATCAAAAGTCATCTAGTGATCCAACAAAGAGAATATCTGCGATTCTTCCTGGGCAAATTGAGCCAACAAGGTGGTCGATATGATAAGCTTCAGCGCTGTTTATTGTCGCCATCTGAATAGCTGTCATCGCATCAACCCCAGCCTTCATAGCAAGTCTAACGACATTGTCTAGGTGACCTTTGTTCAAAATGTCAGTTGCTGTAACATCATCTGTACAGAAGCTTACTCTTCTAGCAAAGTAAGGATTAACCTCTGTAACTGCCTTGATATTTTCCTCAAGGAAGTGAGTAACTGAAGACTCTCTAATCAGCATATGCATGCCCTTACGCATCTTCTCTACAACCTCTTCGTGATCGTAGCTTTCGTGGTCAAGTCTAATTCCTCCACAAAGATATCCATTTAGGTCGTTTCCACGAGCCATAGGTGCACATCCGAATACTGGAAGCCTATTGTTATACGCTGTAGCAATCGCACCTAGAGTGTTCTCATCCTCTTCCTGAACAAATTCACGAACGGTCTCCCAAACGCCGTAGCACTCATCCCACTTCTGCACTTCTTCATGAGTTTCCTTAGTAAAGTTATATGCAACAGTTGATTCAGGAATAGTGTATGGAGTCTTAAAAGGAGCGCCCCAGAAAACCTTAAGCGGGCTCTGCTTCACTTCCTCAAAAATCTCACGAAGTCCCTCAAGTCCTGAAACAGATATATATTCATCAAGACCTGAAACCATGCTTGTTGTACCCCTTGGAACTACAGCCTTAGCATAGCTTGTGATACTTAGCTTACTACACTCGCTGTGGATGTGCCCGTCAATCATTCCAGGAACGAGATAGCGTCCCTTAGCATCGATAATTTCTGTATCCTCGCCAATGTAGTCGCTAACATCTCCTACAGCAGCAATCATTTCATTATATATAGCAACATCAGCAGGATAAACCTCTGCAGACATTACATTTACTAGCATTCCGCCCTTGATAACCTTATGTGCAGGTACAAGTCCTCTGCCAGCCTTAACTCTCTCCTTAAGTCTTTCAATTGTCATTTCCATAAATCAACTTCCTTTCATCTTCTTCGATAAGTTAACAATACTATACTGCTAAAAATACCGTCAACATACAAAGACGTAATTTTACCTAATAACTTAGTCGCATATACATCAAAAGTGGTTATTTCCATAACATTATATGCGAATGCAACAAAAATCGTTCGTGTTTTTATTTTTTTATCATAATCTTTCAAAAAAATGCATAAAAAAATATCTTATATCTATACGGTCACCCCTTGCCACTCTGAATTCATGACACAAAAAGAGCCACATATTTTGTGGCCCTTGTGGATTGTTAAAAACTAGTCTCACCAATATTATTTTGCACTTATCTTTAAGTTTATGAGTTTATTCAAATGTCAGTTGCTTTTCATATTCCTCACTATCTACACAAAAGAAGTCATCAAGATTTTATACTTGATTGCCCTATAAAGTACATTATTTTGCCATTGCGTTTGTCACAAACGGGAACTTAATAATAAGTTCCTTATCATTCTCAATCATGCTGAGAAGTCTGCTCGCAGCTCCTGATGGATGATTTGTGCCAGCTTCCCAGGCTTCAACTGTCTTATAAGACACCCCCATATAGCTTGCAAATATCTTCTGAGACATTCCAGTTGAATTTCTGATTTTCTTTACTTCATCAGCTTCAAAGATTTTAACCGGCTCTACCGTAACCTTATGCCTCTTAAGTATTGGCTTCTCGCTCTGGGCATCAGCCAATGCTTCATTTAATCCTGCCATTATGCTTTCATATACACTGTTGTTGCTCATATCATTCACCTCCAAGACTCTTCTTAAGTGCTTCAATCACTTTCTTGATGTTGTTACGCTCTTCTTTGGAAAGATTAGCTTTTTCTTTCTTGCCGAATACTGTGATTAGATAAACTGTCTCAGCGAAAACGAAATCAACATAACATACTCTGGCTCCGCCGCTCTTACCTTTGTTTTCTAATGCCACTCTAGCCTTACGAAGTCCACCAGTCCCCTGCATAACCGGGTATTTATCTGGGTGCTTCATTATATCAAGTTCTAATAATCTCAGGTCTTCATCATCGAAGCCTAATCTATCCCAATTACGGGAGAACTCTGCTGTCTGAATAAATGCCCTTGTCATACTTCCTTCTGTTACCTTTAATATACTCCCTATTCAATAGGGTGTCAATATAAATCTTTCTATGTGACATAAAGAGTACATTATCAAATTACCTCAGCTATAACACGTATGTATGCAGAATATCAAAATTATTTAAATACTTCAACAAAAAACCTACTGCAACCTTTCAGCTGTAGTAGGCTTTATCTATAACGATATTTATATTTACTGTTAGATGTCTACTCGACATCCATGCCTGTACATGTGTAACCGGTTTCCTCGATAGCCTTGGCCAAATTACCTTCGTTCGGACTGTCATCCGTTACAAAGGTCGCCGTCCCTTTACGCTTTGATACCTTCACCTTCTTTGCATCTGGAACTACCTTTCTAATAGTTTCACATATATGTGCCTCACACATGCTACATGACATTCCTTCTACTTTCAAAGTTACTTTCATTTGCACTTCCTCCCACGAATTTCTTGCTATTCGAATATACTAAATCGTTAGCTTCCTAATGGTATCTTCACTAAATCCTGCACTTTGCTACATAATAAACATCTTCTGGAAGCGCTAGGTCAACTGTAGGTGCATCAAAGCTCCACTTAGGTGCCTCTGCCCTTAGCGAACCAATTACTGCAACGAAGTTAAACATTGCAATACCGTAGTTCAGATGTCTATCATTTTCGCATGTCATCTCATCAGGCACTCCAACTAGGTAAATTTCACTGTCTCCAACTATTACTCTATATGGCTGTCTGTTGAAGAATGACTGCGCATGGCTTATTGCAAGAAGTGAATCCTCTAGCTCTGTGTATAGCTCATCTGTATTGAAAGCCTTGCCGTATTGTTTATCAAATAGCATGCATCCTAGATGAATCTTTGGAGCAGCTCTTAGCTCAGTCTTAGTCATCGTAACATTGGATGGACTGACGATATCAAGCCTAGTCTCCTTGTTATCCTTGTCGCGATATCCTATTCCGATAACGCATGCAACCTCTAGTTTGGAATCGATGTCTGCTGCAGCCTTAATTCTATCTGAATCATTTACTGTAAGCCAACATGCAGCAATTCCGAGATCTGTAAGCTTAAGCGTCATTGCCTGGGCAAGATATGCAATGTTCTCTAAATAGTGTTCCTTTACCTCTGACATCAGTATGATATATTGAGGTGCCTCTATTGAATATCCGTTATAGCCTACGCTATCTCCAAACTTCTTACCTGCCTCTGCACCAGTAAACTTAATATCTGTTTCAATACCTGGAACAAGCCTCTCTAGGTTATCGTATACGCGATTAACCTCTACCAGTTCCTCAATTTCAACTTCCTTGCTTAAAAACTTTCTGCACGACTGTCTCTCCATAATCGTGTCTCTAAAAAATCTCATGTACTCCATTATAGGCTCCTTCCCATTAGATCAATTACCATCGTTTAGTTACGATGTTCAAGTACCAGCCAATTCAATATTTACATCGCTAGCATATGCCGTATTTATATTATACCATACTATAAATGTATATATTATATTTACACACTTTTTGCACAATTAAGCATATTCCTTGCTCTTTGCAAATAAAAGTGATTTACTCTTACGCTTTTGATGATATAATGTTGAAAGATATACCATCAGAAATTACCCATAAGGAGATTTTCAAATATGATTACAACTAGACTTATTTTTTTGGCTGTACTTTTAGCACTTGTGCTATTCTTCATCTATATGAAGTTTAACGCTCCACGAGGACCTCATTACAGGCTTAAGTTAATACAGTTTAACATAGACCCTAATGTTATTAACGAGACAGGTGAACTCGGTAAGCGCATATTTACATCAAATACAATAAAGAAGGTTATGCTTCCGTGGGATCAAAATATCTGGGCACAGGTTGATTTACATGAAAACGGTATCGTCATAATAAGAAAAAATCAGGAAATTCCTATGCTATTCTCAGAGATATATGATATAGAGCCTCTACTAGTTCACTCGCTATTTATTATTGGAAAACACTTCGGATATAAGATAAATGCGATGGACGGCAGAACTATTATACTAAAAAGCACAAATTTAGGTGAACTGGATGTACTCATTGACAAGCTGTGCGCGCTATTCCCACCAGAAGATGGCAGAGCTATAATAAATGATATTGGCTAACATAATTATACTAGCTTAATATCAAATATATCCTCTATCCTTATCCAAGTGCCTTTACTCAGCCTGAGTTTTTTCTCATGCTCGTCAATCTTATCGACAGCACCTTTATAACTTATGTATTTACCGCCCTGTTTTAGCTTGTCTTGGACGAAATAGTTAAGCTTAACCTCTGGGAGCTCATCTTCATCCAAAGGCCTATCTAGGGCGTTTTTAGTTCAGCGAGAACTTCGTTTATCTCGGCAATCTTATCCTCTGCAAGCTCAATTTTGGAATCAGTAAATCTAGCTGTCTCCTCAACAGCCTCTCCGTAACCTGTAAGAGCTGCAAATGGTGCGAACTGAGCCGCTCTATCATGCGTTGACATATGAGCATGCCTAGTTGACTTCTTGTATGGCAGATCTATTATATCGTCGTATTTACCCATGAATTCCTTATCCTCTTAAATCCAAACTACTCTAAGCCTTGTGCCCACCGATTTGGGCGTTACGTTCCTTTGCCGTTGCGCCCTCCTGAAGATTGGTACCCTTTAGAATTGCGTTTTTGCCGAAGCGTTTCTTTATCTTGAGCATGGCCTCTTGAACCTGCTTCTCCTTCTCTAGCGCATCTTCGTCGTTATCATTAGCTGCACTGCCTGAAATAGACTCAGCCACCATTGAATTCCTTGGTTTTTCCTCTCCTCGTTCCGAATATGAAGAATTGTCTTTGCTGGACGCAGGCTCTCTCTCTTGAGGCGTGCCTCCCCCTGCCAGCATATCAAACATACTTATCTGCTCAGGCTCTGCACTAGCAACTTCGCTCTCTCGTTTGTACTCAGACTCTAATACAAGATTATTGGCTGTTATGCTTATTCTCCTAGTCAAAAGCGACTCATCAACAACTCTATCAAAAACTTCTAAAACACAGTCTGTTGTGAGCTTAGTAGATGCTGTGCTGAATGGCAAATTACCTGTTCCGTTTGCATGCTTAGGAATCTCTCTACCATATCCATCTACTGTTATCTCACCCTTATAAGCCTTGCGTCTCTCAGGGTCAGATAAGTTCTCTATGTCATAGCCTACCGTTAATACTATTTGGTTAGTGAGAAGCCCCTTATCTACCAAATCAAGCGCTAGAAGCTCCATCATTTCTCTAACTACGATTCTAGTCTTATCATAGGTGTATGCATTCTGTAAAACCTGTCCTGAAACGAGACTCTTACGCTGAGGTCTATAGGACTTAACCTCGGCGAGAGTACACGGCTCATAGCCCCAGGCATGGTCAATCAAAAGTTCAGCGTTAACACCGAACATCTTATAAAGCAAATCCTCATTATAGTAGTCAGAGCTCGTACCTAGTGAGCATCTTGCAATATCTCCCATGGTAAATATGCTCTTCTTAGCGAGCTTCTTGGCATAGCCTCTGCCCACTCTCCAAAAATCCGTAATAGGCCTATGATCCCAAAGGAGTCTCCTATACGAGTATTCGTCTAGTTCAGCAATTCTAACGCCATCAGCATCTGCCTCTGTATGCTTAGCCCCTATGTCCATCGCTATTTTGCACAGATAGAGATTAGGGCCTATGCCTGCAGTTGCTGTAATTCCAGTCTCCTTAAAAACCTCCCTAACCAGGAGCCTTGCAAATCATGTGCATTTAACCCATAGGTCTTAAGATATCCACTCGCATCAATGAAAACTTCATCTACTGAATAAGCATAGATATCCTCAGGTGCAATATATCTAAGATACACATCATAAATCTGCGTACTCTTGCTCATGTATAGAGCCATTCTAGGTTTAGCCGCTATATAATCAATAGCAAGGTTAGGGTTCTCATTTAGCTCAGAAGCGAATACCGACTTGCCGTCAAGGATATTCTTAGGCGCCCTCGTCTGCCTCCTCGCATTAGCCTCCTTGACCTTCTGTTCAACCTCAAAAAGTCTAGCTCTGCCTGGAATCCCGTAAGCCTTAAGCGAGGGAGACACTGCAAGACAAATAGTCTTCTGCGTGCGCGATGCATCAGCTACTACCAGGTTGGTGTTAAGAGGATCCAGTCCTCTCTCCATGCATTCTACGGAGGCATAGAATGACTTTAGGTCTATAGAAATATATGTCTTGCTCATCCTCATCCTCCTTAGGTGTTTGCCGCAAACTCAGTTATATCAACAATTATGAACATCGCCTATCTGCGATATCTATAACGAACAAATGTTCTACATATATGATACCAAATCCCTTGCGATTTGACAATCAAAATATATTTTTCCCCAAACAAAAAAACAGGAAGCAGGCTAGCCTGCTCCCATAAATCCACATTTAGGTTCGATTTCCTTTTGGTATCTATTTTTTGAACTCTCCGTTTAGGCGCTTTATCTTTGATCTTAAGATTAAGTATTTAGCTATCCAGATTACAGCGAAGATAAATACGAAAACGATAAAGTAGCTTATTGCCCCTTTAACTGAGTGCTCCATCCAGTCTGTTAAATACGCAATTGGTAGTAGCGCAAGACCTCCGACTAGAAAGTATACCGCGCTTTGCTTTGCAATGCTCCATGAATCTATTTCCCAGATTACTGAGCCTGCAGCAAAGGCTGAGCCGATAACCCCACAAAGAATAGTTTGGAAAATAACTGCATTCAGCTCATTTCCCATCTTCTCTGTCAAACTAGGTACAACCGCATGAAAAACTTCCATCTGCATACATGAAGGAAAATACAATTGAAAGTATGCAGCCAATCATTACACCTATTGGAAATCCAGCTAATCCGCGAACAAATGCTTCTTTTTTAATATTAATATCCATCTTTACCACCTCAAATTCCTAAAATCTGCTTAATTTTGCTAACAAAGCGCCTTGATACATAGGTTACTGTACCGTTTGAAAGCTTGACGCAAATCGTTCCGACAATGCTGAGATTAAACTCTTTGACCTTCTTCAGATTCACAATATCTGAGTTTGATATACGCGCAAAGTGTTTCCCTAGCATTTCTTCTAGTTCGTAGAGCCTTAACCTCAAAGCATATCTTCCATCTTCGCATTCAGCTATTACCCTGCCAGACTCCGCATAGATGCGATAGATTTCGCTAGGCTCAAGAATTTTTGCATTGCCATCCCTAAAGCCCGTTATTAGCTTTGGCCCTGTGCTCGAAGCCTGCCTTACGATTGCATCTAGCTCTTCCGTCATCTCATCTGTTATGATGATGAGCTTCGGCTCCTTGCAGTCCTTGTCAATTTTGATTTCTATTTGCATTTTTTCAACCTCCCCTTAGGTTGATTTGATTTTACGAAAAACGAAATGCTTTTTCAAGCGATTATCTATAGGTGGTCAATATATCAATATAGGTGGTATAAAACGAGTAATCAGAAGTCAAATAAGCTCTAATCAAATGGTCCTGTTAAAACACCCATATTTCACATAAAAAACTCGCTCAATTCGTTCTCCTACTATGAGCGAGTCCTATTCACCTAATCCTGCAAGAAAACCTTAATATGAATTTTAATCCACTTTCCTCTTTGCTCCTTCATCTGAATTCTTGCAAAGAGAAGTTTACCTGCATCCATCAGTCTAGAAAATATGAGATTGTCCATCTGTGGAACATATCCAATTTTGATGCCATCAGTCGTCTTTATAACAATGGCCTTGCTGTCATATTCATTTTCGGGTTCACGGTAAAAGCTGAGCTTGTCATTTATAGCTAGCTTTGGCTCTATTTCCTCTATTCCTTCCACATGCATCGTTCCCGCAACATGAGTATCAAAGAGATAGATTTCCCTTTCAAATGGCTTTGGTACATCAATATCCTTATTGTTATGCATAAGGCTCATCAAACCTGATGCATCCACCTTAACAAGATTGCTCATTTTCTACTCCAACATTTCAGCTATTTTTGCTTTATATAATTCTATTTCTTCTTCATATAGTTTTTGGAGGCGTTTAAACTCCTGTTTCATTTCCTCAATTTTGGCGCTATCTTTTACAATATCTCTCCTGTTATATGGAAAGCATTCTTTGGTAATGCAAATTTCCTCTTTAATATGTTCTATCAAAGCTTGCAGGCGCTCTCGCTCCTTCGCCAAATATGCTAGCGCATTATCTGATTCATCTGGAAGCTCACCATCATCCAACATTTCAGCGATGATTCTAATAGCATTTAGATCTGCGTTTATATGCCTCAACAGCATTCGCAAACAGGTCAATTTCTGCCCTAGATAAGTCAGGATTTAGATCAGGATGAAGAGCTTTTACAATCTTTCTGTATAAAGATTTTATCTCCTTTTTATCCTCACCAGATAGAACTTTACCCTTGCTTCTATCTAAAGCCTCGTTCATAGCCTCTATTTGTATTTCAAGAAGGTCCTGGTACTCGGCGAACTCCTCATCTAGTTGCTCTTCTATTTCTGAGACATCAGGCTTCTCCTGCCGGTTAAGCTTTGCTTGTATAAGCTCTATTTTTCTCTTAAGTCTAAGCATCTTACACTGAGTTTCAAATAGCTTATATTCGAGTGCCCCAAGCGCTAGCATATATTGCATTTCTATATTTGGACATATGACAAAGCGAAGCTCATCATATTCAAAGTATAACTTTGATAAATCGGCACGAAGCTCCTCGACCTCTGATTTCAATTCTCCGTACATAGGAAACAATATTATGTTGCTAGATTGTGATTCGATTTCCATACTATACTCCTCTATATCAAAATGACTTTGACCTATTTATCTCCATCCTCCCGGTAATTTTATAAGTCCAAAGCTCAAAGCCTCTACAAACCAGTCAAAAACAGGATATAAACTTCTATCTGAATAGAACCAAATTACATAAAACCATACAAGATGTAATATACCTGTAACTATGCATATTGCTATGACAGGCTTATTCTTTTTTACAAAGAAAATTCCTATTATCAATACCCAAAGAGAAATGCAATAGGGTATAAAGCTGGTCACTGTGTCATATAAATTCATCTTCTCGCTATCTATCGCGTTATTCACGTATAGGTCCCAGAAAAACCATTTATACAAAATCTGCCCTATCAAAAACAGTGCTACTGCTAAAACTATCAAAAAGTAAAATATTGACCTCATGTTAAGGTACTTGCTTTTTTGTTTCATCCTCTGTTCCCATCCTCTTTAAATTCCTATACATCGATTCTATATGAAAATTTTTACTTTTTCAATAGTACAACAAAAATGGACAGCCCTTAGACTGTCCATTTCGTATAAATTTCACCTTTTATTGAATTGTATTGATACTTTGGTTTAAATAGCTTTGGATGCTTACTTTTTCGCAATCGTATACTGAAAAGCATCGCCCTCTGTCAAAGCATAATCGCTGGCCTCGAGCATTCCGTCCATTACAGCTTTGCGGATTGCGTAATACTTTGATGTATCTCCGCCGTTCCAGTACTGCGCGTGGATGTCCTGAGACATCTTCCATGTCAGCGAATCCTCACCCTGAGCCACAACTGAGTTCACGTGATCGCATGGCATTCCGTTTACAAAGAAGTCCTCAAAATACTTGTAGATTCCTTCAGCGTCAGCCTTTGCATCTACTGCGTTGCTCTTTCCGAAGTCAAAAGCAAGCGCCTTGACCTCATCAAATTTATCACCTAGCAAAGCAATTAGCGATGCGTAGCGCATCTCTGCATCTGTAATCTGTGACTGGAGCCATCCGTGGATGTTGCTTTCATCAATTACAGACTCTAGTGCAGGAAGCTCCTTTGTGTACTCAGAAGCGTTTGAAATCCAGCCATTCTTTGACGCCTCAGCAGCGATTGCTGCAGTGAGCTTTTCCTGATTGTTGATTTTGTTATATAGCCAATAGTGAATTGGCCCCAAAAACATACTCATATATCATCCTCTTTCTATTTATATTTGCCGGCCCGTCGATTTATGCCTCTTCGATTGCGCCGACAGGACATCCGTCCATTGCCTCTGCTGCAGTGTCTATAGCATCATCAGGTACATCAGCCTCGATAGCTACTGCGATACCCTCGTCGTTCATTGAAAACACCTCTGGACATGTTCCAGCACAGAATCCGCATCCGATGCAGCTGTCATTTACAACATATTTCATTTTGATTTCCCTACTTTCTATTTATACTTAGATTACTCTAGCGTTAGCAAGAGTGCCATCTTAAACTTTTCTGTTGCCTTAACAAAGTGAGCTCCGCCCTTAGCAAAGTGGAATTCTTCACCCGCTTTGATTGTGTGCTCTGTTCCCTCGTAGCCTATAACACCTTCTCCATCAAGTGCGAATATAAGCGCTTCTCCAGGCGCTGCATGCTCTGAGAGTCCTGTTCCCTTGTCAAAAGACATGATGATGAATTTCATCTTCTCGTTGTGAGCTATATCCATGTTGATTACTTTACCCTCTTGGTAAGGGATTAAATCGGCTAGCTTAAAAACTTCTCCTGCTTTGATTGCACTGTTCATATTATCCTCCTTTGAAATAGATATTTCTGTATATATCGCGCCCTCTTCGGTACGCATCCCAATAGGTTTATCCGTCTGTGTTAGAACTGCTTCGCCTGCGCGGAGTTCTCTTTGGTATCCGTCTGTGCCGTAAACCTCGAGGCTTCCTTCCTCGACTAGTATCAGCTTGTGATATGGGAAGATCTCTGCGCTTATGTCTGTCTCAGGTGCCATTGAGAAGTAAATTATATAATTTTCTCCATCAAAGATTGACTTTGATACCGTGCACCCTGGGATATAGACGTTTTCCTTTGCTATTGAAAAGACCTTTCCGACAACTTCCTTCATAGGCATTCCCCTTTCTAACAGTTCTTTCTTGACTTTTCACTTGTATTATATTACTCTGATACCTATATTTCTGTTGTTAAAACAACAAAACATATATTTTTTGATTTATTTTTTTGAATCGCTAAAAAGTCAGTAAACCGCTTTGATTTACTGTTTCAAAAATTATCCTGTTTATAGCTCTCTCTTACAAATTTTTCAAAAGTTCTTTTAACCATCTCTTCATAAGACTTGTTATCAAATTCCAACTTGATTTTTGCTATTTTTCATCTTAATGATATCCGAAAGCTGTAAAAGATAGTCGTTATACAATTTAATAAACTTACTTACGTTTTTCTTTCTCATCGGAATTCCACTCATTAGAGCTGAAATGAACATATACAATAAATTTCTTAGTTTTAGAATAATATTTTGCCTCGTAAATTCCAGACTCAGGATAATATTTCGATACATTTCCGCTAAAACAAACGCAAATATCCATCTTCTGCAGTGCCTCTATCTCAATGCTTTCAAAAGAAGCTTTCAATTCTTTTTCTTACTGTTCTTGCAGCAGATAATATATTATCTAACACATTATCCGTTCCTGCAACAATAACATTCATATTGACTTTCATATTTTTCCCTCGACTTATCGGCTTTTAAAATTAAATTTCCACCAAAAATTTGTTGATGGTATTATAGCATATTCGTATAAGGTTTCATATCTTTGATTACTACTTCTTCTATCATTATTTGTTTCTAATATCTGCCTTGACTTTTCAGTTGTATTAGATTACTGTAATCCTTGTATTATGTTGTCAAAACAACAAAAGGAGATTTCATGAACTATTCATTTCTATCAAATTCAGCTCTCTTTAATGGAATACAAGAAGATGAAATTAAACATTTAATATCCTGCTTAAACGGCAGAAAAAAGACATATACAAAGGGTGAAGTAATTTACCGTGCCGGCGATAAAGTACACGAGATAGGGCTCGTTCTTTCAGGGAGTGTAAACATCATCGTTAATTTTTATTGGGGTGGTAGCCATATTTTCGGCCATGTCGAGAAAGGCGAGATATTTGCAGAAAACTATGCTGCCATTCCTAGCAAAGAGCTAATATGTGATGTAATTGCTAGCGAAGATACCGAGGTGATGTTTCTTGATCTAAGCAAACTCCTCTCCACCTGCCAAAGCTGCTGCAGCTTCCACCACAGGCTTATTCACAATATGCTTCGCATCTCTGCCCAAAAGAGTCTAAATCTATCCAGTAGAATGATGCACACAGCTCCAAAGGGTCTTAGAGACAGATTATTATCGTACCTTTCTGAGCAGGCTATAATCCATGGAAGCACGCATTTTACGATACCCTTTGATCGTCAGCAACTAGCTGACTATCTTGGCGTTGACCGCAGCGCTATGTCAAATGAACTAAGCAAAATGCAGAAAGACGGACTGATAAGCTATAAGAAGAACAAATTCGTACTAAATGAAATGAGTTAGATATTTTTTTGTATGTGTTTATAAAAAGTTTTAGCTTTTATATTTGTGTTCCATCTGCTGGATAAAAGTATCTGCAGTTTCTCTATTCGCTACGATACTTATATTTCTTATTTTGTTTATTTTCTTCCCATGCATACCATAAAAAATAGGATTTTTAATTTTTATGGACAGCTTCTGACAATTAAATGGACGATTTTTGATTTTTATTTGCTCTATATCTTCGAGCTTAAATCCGAAAAAGCAATCTACTGTGTCCTCTGCTTCCGTAAGTATAGTATTGGGCAAAATTATTTTCATAAATCTCTAGTTTTTACTCCATTTACGAACAGGTAATATCCAATAAACCATATGGTGAGTGGGGCGATAAACAAAACTATTACGATGATAATTCTATCTGAAAGCTCAGTGTTGTAGCTAATAAGATGTTTCAATGCCCAAAGAACAATAAAATATAAGATTGCCATGAATAAAAGTCCTATAGTATTAAATTTAGACTTGTGAGGATATGTCAAAAACAAGCTTTTAGTTTATCTTGCGAGAAGTCACGTTCCATAGTTTTTCTCTTGTCCTTTCATTCAAATTGCGGTATCTAAATTCTATTTTTCTTTTTTTATATTATAACATACCTATTAGCTTTTATATTCTTAACTACAGAAGGTTAATAGTTAAAAATATTTCCAAATAATTTTATAAAAATATCTTGTTCGTTACCTTAGGTAATGATTTATTATATATTAGGAGGTGCATAATTATGGCGAAATACAGAGCTATTCCGCAAGGCTTTATGACAGTTGGGGAAGTAGCAAAGAAAATGGGAGTTACCGTTCGTACTCTACAATACTACGATAAAGAAGGATTACTTTCCCCATCAGCAGAAAGCGATGGTGGTCGCAGGCTTTATACCGATAAAGATTTGGTTATGCTAAATCAGATTATATCTTTGAAATCACTGGGGTTTTCTCTAGATGACATAAAAGGGCGTTTGTTCCCTTTGGAAACACCGGAAGAAGTTGCAAATGCACTTACAGAACAGGCAGATGATATACGAAAGAAAATAGAACAGCTTAAGGCTTCTCTGTCAGCAATAGAACAGTTAAAAACAGAAGTTTTACAAATACAGACGGTCAACTTCAAGAAGTACGCAGATATTATTGTTAATCTACAGATGAAGAATGACTCTTACTCACTGATTAAGCATTTTGATGATGATACACTCGATCATATACGAAGTCAGTTTGACAAAAAAAGCGGACTAGACTTTATGGACAGGTTTAATCGCCTAAGTGATGAAATCGTGCAACTTCAAAAAGAAAACGTGCTGCCTGAAAGTGAAAAATGCCAACAGGTTGTGCAAGACTACTGGAGCTTGATTATGGAGTTTGCAAATGGTGACATGAGCATGCTTCCGAAATTGATGGAAGTAGGAAATATTGACACTGCCACAAGTGCTTGGGAAGAAAAGCAGAAAATCGTAAATGACTATTTAGCTCCTGCTTTGCAAGTCTATTTTTCAAGAATTGGAACAAATCCTTTTGATGAGGTAAAGCCGTGAAAGACGCAATACAGATTCGTGGATTAAAGAAGAGTTATGGCAATAAGATGGTTCTTAGAGGTCTTGATTTTCAAATTGAAAAAGGAGAAGTTTTTGCTCTGCTCGGCGTAAACGGAGCAGGAAAAACAACAACGCTTGAATGTATCGAAGGTCTAATAAAATATGATGACGGTAAAATTTTGGTGAACGGTAAAATGGGTATTCAACTACAGTCATCCTCTTTACCCTCCCATATCAAACCGATGGAAGCGGTAAAGCTGTTTGCAAAATGGAATAATACAGAAATTGATTATGACATGCTTAACGCTCTTGGAATAAGGGAAATTGAGAAGTCGCAATACATACAATTATCCACAGGACAAAAAAGACGATTACATCTTGCTCTTGCACTTATCGGTAACCCTGATATTATTTTTCTCGATGAACCGACAACAGGACTTGATGTTGAAGGAAGACTATCGCTCCACAAACAAATCCGAAAGCTCAAATCACATGGAAAAACAATCGTATTGGCAAGTCATGATATGCCCGAGGTAGAAGCCTTATGTGATCGCATCGCCATTTTGAATGATGGGAGTATCGTTTTTTGTGGCACAGCTTCAGAACTGACAGATACGCTTGGAAGAAAATATTTCATCCATTTAAGAACACAGGCAGGAGACAAATCTTTTGAAACCGATAATATCGAGGATGCATTGATTTCATTATTGAGCGAGCTAAAACAAAAAAAAATCCATGTATTGGATATTAAGGTTGATCGTGGCACGCTGGGACAACACTTCATCGAAATGGCAAGGAGGGAAGCAGAATGAACGGGTTTTTATATAGCCTGGCATTACAGTGGAGATTAGATATGCGAAGTAAGACCCTCCTAGTTACTTGCTATATCGTTCCGCTTATTTTCTTTCTTTTAATGGGTAGTATTTTCACTTCGGTTATGCCCGAAATGGAAAGCACGCTAATACAGTCTATGATTGTAATGAGTGTTTCAATGGGAGCATTTCTCGGTTTGCCACCTTCGTTGATTGAAACTTACGGAAGCAACATAAAAAAGATTTATAAAACAAATGGCGTTCCTATTTATTTAGGACTTGTTACCATGTTCCTCTCTACATTTATCCATTTGATGATTACATGCATTGTGATAGTGATGCTTGCCCCTATTTTATTTGAAGCAATTCCACCTACTCAACTTCCGTTTTTCTTTCTTGCACTTGCCATATACATTCTCGTATCGCTTAGTATCGGGAGTATACTAGGGCTTATTGTAAAAAATCAGGCGAAGCTGACGATGATAGCACAACTCGTGTTTTTACCCTCGATTATGCTTTCTGGGATTATGTTTCCTATCGACTTACTGCCCGATTTTCTTAAAGTAATGGGGCATGTTTTCCCTGCTTATTGGGGGTATCGTTTGATGTTGGATAACGGTTTTTACCTTGAAAATCTATGGCCTTTAATTCTTGCATTTTGTATAGCGGTAATTACATTTATAATACTTTTGAATAGGCAAAAATCCAAGTAGTTTGAGTTATACCAGTCCTAATATAACATAAAACCTATAATTTAACTGCTTTAGTCGCAATATATGTTTTAATATTAAGATTATGTAGTCTGCCAGAACCATTCGTATCTTCATATAGATCAAGCAATGTGAATCCCGCTTTTAACTGTCCCCCAATCTGCTCTGTCATATTGTGAGAAAACTGCATTCCCGCATCTTCTTTAATCATATATTCTAGAGAAGCTTTTATCTTTTAAAAGGATTAAAAGGCATTCTCCAAATAATTTCTCTTTCTTCACTATCTACAATGTAATTTATTTCATTATTTAAACCCGCAAGTAAAATGCCATTCTTTTTTAAAACTCTATATGCTTCATTAAAAACATGTTGCACATCTTCAACATAGCAGTTGGAAACTGGATGAAAGACAATATCAAATGTTTCATTATCAAAAGGCAATTTCTTTGTTATATCACCTTCAATTGCTTTTGATAATATAACCCTCTCTTTCAGCGACTAATAACTCATTTTCTATTTGCTTTGGAGAGTAATCAATAACCGTACAATCTGCCCCTAGCGCATTAAATATTGGCATTTGTTGCCCCCCTCCTGACGCTAAGCCCAGAATTTTCTTACCTTGTAAATCCTCAAGCCATTCATGAGGAACCGAGACAGTTGGAGTAAGAAAAACATTCCATTTTTCCTTTTTTTGGTTTTGATATATCCATCATGTGAAACTGGCTTCCCCCATTCCCAGCCTTCCTTAACCCATCTGTCAATTGTTTCTTTGTTTATATCCTGATAAGCTTTCATTATTTTTTTATTTCCTCTCTAACAAAATATAAATTTTTATTATCCGACATAACTTTTTCATATATTATAACAATGTTCCAACAGAATTAACACAAAGTATTTCATAGTATATCACTTTATTCTGAAATATGATATAATTAAGAAAGCAATTCAGCAAAAAAATATATTTCTAGCAATCGCTATATGATTATAAAAAGCTACATCCTAAATACATTATATAAATGGAAGGCCTAAGATTATGAAAAAAAGCTGCTTGCATTAATTATCAAAGATATAACATTCAACAGAAGAAATTTTTATAATAACATTTATAGTAATCACCGCATTAATCTTTATTAATGCCTCCGAATATGGTGATGGTGGTAATAATATTGTAAACTACCTATTTTTGCTGCGGGGCTGCTTCAATTATTGCTGCTCCAAGCTCGTTTTGGAATTGAAGATGACAAGAGCACAAGAAGTTTTCTATCTGGAATTCCAGTTTCTCAAGTTCTTATTATAATAGCTAAATATATATTAGCTATTATGGCGTCACTTATATTCTCATCTCTAGGTTTATTAGCATATTATATAGCTAATGATCCGGTTCCACCTATATGCATTCTACTTACAGTATCTCTATCTATTATAGTAGCGAGCATATATATGTTTGCATTTTATAAGTGGGACAGAAATGTTGCTACTTTTTGCTTCTATGGCGGTGGCATTTCTACCCGCTCTGATTCCAAAAAGAAATTGATGATGTTGTCATAGATAGAAATCAAATTACACTAGCTTTTAGTTATTACTATTTTTTTATTATTTCCTAGTAGTTTCAACGCTACTATCTATAATCAATACAAAAGTGATTTTTAAAAAAAGAAGGTAGGTTATTATGGATAAGTTGTTACAAATCAAAGATATATCGCTTGAGTATAAAGATTTTAGGCTTAATAATGTTTCCTTTTCATGTGAGCCTGGAGATATTATTGGCCTTATTGGAATAAATGGTGCGGGAAAGTCTACAACGATTAATGCCATCCTTAACATCGTTGAGCCTGATTCAGGATTAGTGATATGGAAGGGAAAGGAAATATCAAAAAGTAATATATCAAAATTTAGAGAGGAAGTTGGTTTTGTTGGCGAAAACATCTGCTATTATCCGACCATAACCCTGAAAAAAATATTGGGTTTTATGTCGCGGATATATAGTAATTGGGACAATGAAAGAGCTTCGGAACTAATAAAACTATTTAATCTTAATACTGCAAAGAGAATGCGAGAACTATCAACTGGTATGCGCGTGAAGTTCAACTTACTTATTGCAATGTCCCATAATGCTGATATTTATATTTTGGATGAACCTACTTCTGGACTTGATCCACTAATTCGTAAAGAAGTTCTAGAAATCCTATATAACGAGGCAAAAAAAGAAGGTAAGGCTGTCATTATTTCATCACACATCACCTCAGATTTAGAAAAGATAGCCGATAGAGCTGTTTATATTGTAGACGGAAGAATCGCCGAAGATATAGCGCTCAGTGAAGTTAGCAATAAGTATGCTAAACTAATACCTGAATCTGCAAATGGTACTATATCACTTGAAAGCGTCTTATACTATCTCCAAGGTGAGAGTACCACTATCAAACGGGAGCAATAAAATGAAAACAATCTCTATAATAATCAAAGATATTTCTTTTTCATTTATATGGCTTTGCATGGGAATTGCAATCACATTGGCATCACCCATCTATGCGATTAACTCAAATCTGCATTTGCTTTTACAAGCCCCATTAGCCTTTTTCTGCGCTGTAATCGGAGCTAACTTATTTCTTTCAAGAGCATGTTATATTGATGATGAATATGAAACAAAGATATTTAACAAAGCTTTGCCTGTTCACGACTATGAAAGAGTAGCATCCAAGTATATCATGAATTTCCTTATACAGTTTTTACTAATAGGATTTTCTATTGCAATGTGTACCTTAATCGGGATAAATTACTCTTTTATAGTAGTATTCGCATTTATTTCGCTTAACCTTATATACGATGCAATTTACCTATTCATTTTTCCACTTTATCGGAATTAATGCAGCACAATATACTTTAGTCGCAATAGGTGGTTTAGGAATGGTAATTTATTTACTTTTTTTATTAAGAATTCAAACCATACAATCAAAAATATCCTTAGATGATTTTTTGGTTTTATAATTGCTCTTATTATTTCGTGCTTAATTTATATTATCTCCGCATTGCTTAGCTACAAATTCAAATAAATTTCATTCTGCAATTTTATAGAAAATCCTACATTTTTTTCTTGTTTAAAAGCTTCAACAATGTCTTCTGTTGCCCATATTATTGGAGATTGTGTATTCTCCTCACCAAATTCTATATCACTGCGGTAAAACGTATTTGCATTTAGATTTTGTTCATCAGATTCAATCATACGGCATGGCCACGGATGGTGATGTCCTTTGCTTCTTTTGCAATAAGCACAGGTTCCGTTGTCAATCACTCCATAAGTAACCTTGCCTTCGTATTCAGCTCGCACCTGTTTTGCTTTTTCAAGGTCAAATGATGCAATATTGGTAAATCGGCAAATATAATAGCCTTCAGATTTTTTAAATGGTATAAATTCAATTCCATTCATTTCGTGCTTATGATATATTTCGTAAAAATGCCGGCTCGCAATACTCACACCGTCATATGTTGTAACAAAGAATTTCTTTTTTCTCCACTTCACTGTTTCCGCGGCTTGAAATATCGCTTCATCACGATTAAGTACCATTTTACAATGTGGGCAGAGTTTTATATCCGGCTTTGATTCACGTCCCAAATATAAATAGTCAGCATCATCTCCGTCAATGTAGTAATACTTCATACTTTTTTTCCTCGTTTATATGCATAAATTACACTTTATAACAAAAACAAATCGCTATACACATTCAAATCTAAATGCATATAGCGATTTTGTCAACTTTATTATAGCTCTTGCGCTTTAAACTCAGCATATCCTTCATAGTAGTAGCTATGGTCTATGCCCTTCATATATATCTCACGATTGTTAATATCGTCTGTCAAAGCTTCACTTAGTATATGCTTAATCTCAATATCCTTGATAGGGCTTCTCTCCATGGCCATGAAGTAATCTTCCTTATCGACCATACTCCAGTCAATCACCTTGCCGATTTCCTTCTTAAGCATCGAATCAAGCCATATTCTCATGCTTCGACCATTTCCTTCTCTGAATGGATGTACTATGTTCATCTCAACATACTTTTCAACGATTTTATCAAAGCTCCTCTGCGGCATCTTTTCGATATTCTCAAGCGATACCTCTAGGTACATGACTGGTGCAAATCTGAAATTTCCCTTTGATATATTGACATCTCTCAGCGTGCCAGCGAAATCATGTATGTCCTCAAATAGGAATTTATGGATAGCAAAAAGTGCCTCACAGCTACCTGGTTTTAGCTGATCAAAGATATTCCTGTCGAACAGCTCTACAGCTTTCTTTTTGCTTATCTTCTCTTCAGCTTTAGACAGCTCTACGGAATCTGTTATCCCCAGCTTGTTCTCCAAAGTCATGAGATTCTCCATTCTATTCCTTGCTAGTATAGCTTTGCTCCTGCCGGAATTCTGTTGCTTAGCATAATCAGGTTAAGCTTCTCTTCGCCCTCTTCATCGTGAATTGCTGATAGAAGCATTCCGCAAGACTCTATGCCCATCATAGCTCGTGGTGGAAGGTTTGTGATCGCGAGAAGCGTCTTTCCAACGAGTTCCTCCAGCTCATAGAAGTTATGGATTCCGCTTAGGATCGTGCGGTTTTCACCTGATCCATCATCGAGCGTGAACTGAAGAAGCTTCTTCGACTTAGGTACTGCAGTGCATTCGAGAACCTTAACAGCTCTGAAGTCTGACTTTGAGAAGGTATCAAAATCAACCATTTCCTCAAACAGTGGCTCTACCTTAACCTTTGAGAAGTCAATCTTTTCCTCAGCTTCCTTAACCTCTTCGCTCTTGCCTTCATTCTTCTCCGCACCGATTGGCTTCATTGTAGGGAAGAGCATTGCATCTCTTATGCTTGGAGCATCTGTGATTAGCATAATGGCTCTATCGATACCGATACCTAGTCCACCTGTTGGCGGCATACCAACCTCAAGAGCATTTACGAAGTCCATATCCATAGGATGAGCTTCGTCATCGATTCCAAGGTCAAGCTGTTTCTGCTGCTCAGCAAAACGGTTGTACTGGTCGATAGGATCGTTCAGCTCTGAGAAAGCGTTTCCGATTTCCCATCCGTTGATATAGAACTCGAAACGACGAGTGATTCTTGGGTCTTTAGGGTCACGCTTTGCTAGAGGTGAAATGTCTACTGGGTGTCCTGTGATGAAAACAGGTCCATCTAGGTAGCCGGGAACATCTTCGCAGAACTCATCAAACATCTCTGCTATGAGCTTACCACGTGTCAATCCCTTTACATCCTCAGGCTTCATACCCTTTGATATTGCTGCTTCCTGAGCTTCTTCATCAGTATCAATTTTGCTGAAATCAACACCTGTTATCTCCTTAACAGCATCTGCCATATCTAGCTTTCTCCATGGAGGAGTAACGTCGAATTCCTTGCCCTGGTACTTGATGATAGGTGTGCCATTTACTGCCATAGTAGCCTTGTAAATGATCTGCTCAGTAAGCTCCATTACATCTTCCATGTCGCTGAATGCCATGTAGCACTCCATGCTGGTGTATTCAGGGTTGTGATTTCTATCCATACCCTCGTTACGGAACATCTTGCCCATCTCGTAAACTCTGTCAAGGCCACCAACAATTAGTCTCTTTAGGAATAGCTCGTTAGAAATACGAAGCTTCATATCGAGGTTCAAAGTGTTGTGGTGAGTGTTGAACGGACGAGCATTCGCACCACCTGCGATAGTTGTCAAAATAGGAGTGTCAACCTCTAGGAAGCCGTAATCGTCTTCTAGAACAGACTTAATCTCTTTGATTATGCGAGCTCTCTTGTAGAAAGTTTCTCTCACATCTGCATTCATGATAAGGTCAACATAGCGCTGACGATATCTGAGGTCCTGGTCCTGAAGACCACTCCACTTATCAGGGAGAACCTGAATTGATTTGCTCATCAAAACAAGCTGCGTAGCATGGATGGAAACCTCGCCTGTGTTTGTCTTAAACACCTTGCCGACAACTCCGACAATATCACCTATATCGTAGGTCTTAAACCACTTGTATTCTTCCTGTCCTATGTCATCTCTCTTGATATATGACTGAATACGACCCTTGCTTATCCTGAACATCAATAAAAGCAGCCTTACCCATGATACGCTTGCTCATGATTCTTCCTGCGATGGAAACCTCCTGGTCCTCCATTGCATCAAAGTTTTCTTTGATGTCCTTGCTATGTGCAGTTATATTCCACTTTTCAACAACGAAAGGGTTTCTATCTGCATCCTGCAAAGCCTTCAGCTTCTCACGTCTTATCTGTCTTTGTTCGCTTAAATTTTCTTCAGTCTGATTAGCATCTCTATCGATAACCTGAGATGTGTTAGTGTTACTATCGTTCTGACTCATTTTCTCCACCTTACCTGAAATTTATTTTCTCTATTGCAAGAATCTCGTAGTGTACCATTCCATCTGGAACAAGGATTTCAACCTTGTCACCAACCTGCTTCTCTAGCAAGCTCTTTCCTACTTCTGACTCATTTGAAATCTTAGCAGGCTCAGCAAAAGGATCTGACTCAGTAGAACCAACGATGATGAACTTTGTTCACTTCTCCGCTATCCACATTCTTTTACTGTAACTGTAAGACCAACGTTTACACGGTCTACAGTGATCTCATTTTCGCTGATAATCTTTGCATTTCTGAGCATCTGTTCAACCTTGAGGATTCTCTCCTCAACCTCAGCCTGCTCTTCCTTTGCTGCATCATACTCAGCGTTCTCAGAAAGGTCACCGTAGGATCTTGCCTCTTTTAGCTTCTCAGAAACATCCTTTCTTCTTACCGAAACCAGCTCGTCTCTTTCAGCTTCTAACTTATCGTAACCCTCCTGGGTCATCAAAACTACATCTGCCATTCTAATCTCCTTTTGCTTAAACTATGCATCCTTGTTGGATTCAACAAAGCGTTTTATCTTCATACCCGTTGTCTTATTAAAATCAGTCTTACGGATATTTAGCTTTTTGATTTTTCTTAAATAGTGGTAGGCGCTCATTTATCTTATCGATTTCGCCCCATACCAGGTTCTGTGCCTGCTCGTCTGTGTATTCCTCACCAAGCGCTTCCTTGACCTCATCATCGTCTAGGGTTACAGTTGCAGCGATTGTCGTGCTGTTTACACCCTCGCCTTCATTATCTCCCCAAACCATAGACTCAGCTATGTAAGGAATATGCGAAAGCTCATACTCTAGCTCTTCTGGGAAAACATTCTTGCCATTTTCTGTTATTATAACATTCTTTTTGCGTCCTGTTATATATATAAAGCTATCTGTGTCAACTCTTCCAAGGTCACCAGTGTGGAACCAGCCGTCCTTGAGAACTTCATCTGTCGCTTCCTGGTTGTTATAGTAGCCGAGCATTACATTCGGTCCCTTAAAGCATATCTCTCCAATACCCTCTTCATCAGCATCCACAATCTTAACCTTCATACTAGGTAGAAGATGTCCTACTGAATCGTTCTTCATATCCTTTTCGACATCTGGGTTTAGGGCAGTCATAGGAGAGCACTCCGTTAGTCCATATCCCTGAACTGCGATGATTCCTAGGTCATTAAAGAACTGTAGAATCTTTGGATCTATTGCTGCACCGCCCGATATCAAAACATGCAGCCTTCCGCCAAACACATCCAAAATGTCCTTTGCAAGCTTCTTTGCAATATTGATATTCAGCTTCTTGGTCTTCTTGTTCAGCTTCATGAGCTTTTCGAGCTTCTTGTCCTTGCCCTCGCTCTTTGCTGTCTTCCAGATTTTCTTGTATAGAGTTTCTATCAAAACCGGAACGCCTAAAAGCATCGTCGGCCTTATCTCCTGAAGGTTCTTCGTTATGTACTTTAGGCCCTCACAGAATGCGATGGACGCACCCTTGTAGAGCGGCATCAAGAATGCACATGTGCACTCGTATGTATGATGTACCGGAAGTACTGAGAAGAAGATATCCTCTGGATTAACGTTTAGGATGGTAGGTGCCATCATAAGGTCATCTACGATGTTTCTATGTGTTAGAACTACGCCCTTTGCAAAGCCTGTTGTTCCTGAAGTGTAGAGTATTACCGCAGGATCTGTTCCTAGAACCTCAGCATCGATGAACTGTCTATCACCTAGTGCAATAGCATTCTTTCCTTCCTCGATAAGCTGTTTCCAAGAGTAGATTATATGTTCCTCTTCTCCCTGTTCCTTATTCTTATCCTTGCGTTTTCTTACCTTCTCCTTAAGTTCTGTTTCCTCACTGTCCAAAGGCCTTAGACTTCTGTTCTCATCGATATCGAGGTTTATCAAGGTCTTGAGACTTGTATCTCCATCCTCTCTTATCTGCTCAAATATCTTCTCAAACTTCTTGCTATAAAGCACTGCTGAAACATCAGCATCCTTTACAAGGTTCTTTAGTTCCTCTGCGCTTAGCTCCTTATCTAGAGGTACTGCAAGACCTACGCCTCCAGTTACTGCAAGATATGAAGTTTCCCACTGATAATACGTCGTTCCTATTATAGCGATACGCTTACCCTTGAGTCCAAGGTTTATCAAAGCGGTTCCAAGTCCATTTACATCGACCTGGGCCTGCTTATATGTTATCTGAGTGTATTCCTCGCCCTTGTTGAACTTTGATGGAATGCTACTCTATCTCCATAAAGCTCAACACTGCTGTTGAACATGTGCTTGATATCCGTTATAGGTCTTCCGTCCTTATATCTTAGGTATGGATCTATGCTCTTTCCGATGTTATCAATCAGCTCTTTAGCATGCTTGCGGTCCTCTGCCTTCTTTTCTATGAAGTCTGGGCTTCCCTTCTCAGCAGCACCTTCGACGAAGTTTCCGTATCTCTTAACCTTACCCGTAGTTGTCATAGCAAATCCATTTTCTCTGATATTGATTCGCTTAATTGCCTTGTACGGTGGCAAGGTTTTATTTATCTCATCGACTAGCTCGCGGTAGAAGTGGTAAACATCGCTACTGCTCATCTTGCCGCGCTGCTCCTCTAAAAGCTCGTAGTTTGGCTGAATATCGGCTGTAACGATTACATTTCCGACAGTGTTATCCGTCACGCCGTGGACTATGGTCTCCTTGATAAGCTCGTTTTCCTTTAGGACTGCTTCAATCTCTTCAGGGAAGATGTTCTTTCCGCCCTTTGTTACGATTACAGTCTTCTTTCTACCTGTAAGATAGAGGAAATCGTTAGAATCTAGATATCCAAGGTCGCCCGTATGAAGCCATCCATCTTCGATAACCTCATCTGTCGCCTCCTGATCCTCGTAGTATCCAAGCATTACAGATGGTCCTTTAACTACGATTTCTCCGATTCCGTTTTCGTCGGCATTATCTATTCTTACCAAAGTTTCTGGCATAGGTCTTCCTACTGACCTTGCTATGCTGTAATTATCCTGGTTTACAGCGATAATTGGTGCATATTCTGTCATACCATATCCCTGAATCATCGGAATGCCCATAGCCTCAAAGGACTCGGTAATCTCAGGATCCATAGCTGCACCACCAGCGATGAATAGCTGCATGCCACCACCGAAGGCCTGATGAACTGGCTTGAAGAGCTTGCGTATTAGGCTGCGATTATTAAAGAGCTTTAGACGGCGTGAAAGCGCAATTGCGTTTCTTACCTTTTCGCCTTCTCCGCGACCTTCTGCTTGCTTCATTATGCCCTTGAAAATCTTCTCAAACACTAGAGGCACGCCGACCATGCAGTTCGCCTTAACCTCATTCATGTTTTTTAAAATATATTTGATTCCCTCGCATACTGCGATGGTTCTTCCCTGATAAATTGTTACCCAGTCGATTGTATTCTCATAGGTATGGTGGACTGGAAGAATTGATAAAACAACGCATCCCTTATCTAGGGTTACACGCTTTGATACATTAACAACATTTGATGCAATGTTCTTATGTGAAAGCATTACGCCCTTTGATTTTCCTGTCGTTCCCGATGTAAAGAGAAGTGAAGCCATCTCTTCAGGATTGATCTCTGCATCAACAAAGTCTCTAACTCCCTCACTTAGAAGCTTGTTTCCTTCCTCGATTAGGTGCTCAAGTGAAAGGACCTTCTCGTTTTCGCTCTCAGACATAGAGATGAAATACTCAATTTCGCCTGGCTCGTCAAATAGTGGCTTTATTGTCTTTTCCATTCTCTTTGAGAAAACAATTGCCTTTGCATGAGACCTTTCAATCAAACTCTTTAGCTCATCCTGAGGTAAGTTTTTATCCAAAGGAACAATTACGCCTACTCCACAAACAGTTGCAAAGTAAGTTAGGAACCAGTGGTAGCTAGTCTCACCTACAACAGCAATCTTGCTTCCCTTTAGACCCATATCCATGAGCTTTGTTCCTAGAGCGTCAACATCGTCCTTAACCTTGGCGTAGCTAATAGGCTGAAAAGTTCCGCCTGGCTTGTCCTTTTCTAGAAATGCGGTATCATCCTTAAACATCGAGCAGCTGCTTACAATGATGTCCTTAAGGTCCGTTACTTGTCTAACAGGATGTTCCCTACCGTCGTATTTCGCTTTATTCATCTTTTCCCTCCAGCTGCAAGCTGCAATAACCTTAAACTCTAAACTATTTCAATACTACCTTTAGGAATTTCTTCTTTCCCTTTTGTATTAGAAGCTCACCATCCTCAAAATCCGCTTCGGTGACATTCTTCTTTGGATCCTCCACCTTCTTGCGATTCAGTGAAAGTCCTCCCTGTTCGATGGTTCTAAACCCATCTCCGTTGCTCGTCACAAGTCCGAGCTCCTTTATTAAAGATACTAGGCCCTTGCCTTCTCCAGCAAAGACAGCTTTCTCAAGCTCCACAGTAGGAACATTTGCTACAGCCTGACCGCTGAAAGCAGCACGAGCAGCATCAAGAGCCTTCTTCGCCTCTTCCTCACCGTGAACTAGCTTTGTTACTTCGTAAGCTAGGATTTCCTTAGCCTTATTTATCTCAGCACCCTCTAGAGAAGCAAGTCTCTTAACCTCATCCATAGGTAAGAAGGTTAGCATTCTCAAGCACTTTTCTACGTCTGCATCGCTGACATTTCTCCAGTACTGGAAGAAGTCGAACGGACTTGTGCGGTTAGGATCTAACCAAAGCGCACCCTTCTGGGTCTTGCCCATCTTCTTGCCCTCGCTCGTTGTGAGAAGGGAGAAGGTCATACCGTAAACTTCTTTGCCCACCATCTTTCTCGTTAGATGAACACCTCCGATGATATTTGACCACTGGTCGTCACCGCCAAATTCCATGCGTACATCAAAGTCTCTAGCCATAACCATGAAGTCATAAGACTGCATTAGCATGTAGCTGAAACTCAAAGAATGTAAGTCCGCCCTCGCGCTCCATACGCTGCTTAAAGGCTTCAGCTCTAAGCATGTTATTAACATTGAACTTTGATCCGACCTCTCTTACGAACTCAACGAAGTTTAGCGGTCTAATCCACTCCCCGTTGTTTACAGCGATGGCCTTGCCTGCCTCAGGAGTCTTGTTCTCTTTACCAGGGCAATATACACCCTGATTTCCCTCATACTTCCACTCCTCGTCAAACTCGATGAACCTATCAAAGAGCTTCTTGAACTGGTTGCAGTTGTTGTCAATTTCCGAAACATCCATAACAGTACGCATATCTGAGCGTCCTGAAGGATCTCCAACCATTCCAGTTCCGCCACCTAGCAAAACTACAGGTGTATGTCCAAACTTCTGCATGTACATGATTGCGATAACCTGCATGAAGTGGCCAACGTGTAAGCAGTCAGCTGTAGGGTCAAATCCTATATAGAACTTGATTTTCTCTTTGCCTAGAAGCTCGCGAACAGCATCCTCGTCTGTGCACTGCTCGATAAATCCTCTCTCCTTGAGAACATCAAATACATTATCGTGTTTACTAATATTATCAGGTATAAAACTCTTCATTCCCACTGGGCTCCTTAATTTATTTTGTTCCGTAGAGTCTGTCTCCAGCATCTCCAAGACCTGGCAAGATGTATGCCTTCTCGTTTAGTCTCTCGTCCTTAGCAGCGATGTAAATATCAACATCTGGATGTTCGTCCTGAAGAACCTTGATTCCCTCTGGAGCTGCAATTAGGCACATGAATGTGATGTCCTTACCACCACGCTTTTTGATGAAGTCGATAGCTGCTGAAGCACTTCCACCAGTCGCAAGCATTGGGTCAAGAACGAAAAATTCTTCTCTTCTCAATGTCAGCAGGAAGTTTGCAGTAATATTCAACAGGCTCGTGTGAATCAGGATCTCTGTAAAGACCAACGTGTCCAACCTTTGCATTTGGAACTAGCTCAAGCATACCATCAACGAATCCAAGACCAGCTCTCAAAATTGGAACGATAGCAATATCCTCACCCTTAAGCATATTAACCTTTGTCTTGCACATAGGTGTCTCGATTTCAACCTGCTCTAGCTCTAGATCTCTAGTTGCCTCAAAACCCATCAAAATAGCGATTTCCTTAGCTAGCTGACGGAAGTCCTTAACATTTGTCTCCTGCATTCTCATAAGTGCAACCTTGTGCTGAATTAGCGGATGGTCAAAAACATATATCTTACCCATTTCTCTCCTACTTTGTATATTTAACTATTAACTTTATTAACTATCCAAATGTGATGCAATTCCTAGAGCGCATCTAGCTGAGCAACTCGTCTTGCATGTCTTTCCTGTGTGAGACCCGCCCACTCAGTATCTAGCCAGATGTCAACCATCTTGCAAGCCTCTTCAGGTGTGGTCATTCTTCCACCGAAGGCTAGAATGTTAGCATTGTTATGCTCCTTTGCCAGACGAGCGATTTCCTCTGAGTAACAAAGCGCGCATCTAGCGCCTTTTGCTTTATTTGCAGCCATGGAAATTCCCACACCGCTCCCGCAACATACTATGCCAAGGTCAGCCTTACCTGATGCAACAGCATCTCCGCAAGCCTTTCCGTATTCTGGATAATCAACCGCCTCACCGTCATTTGTGCCGAGATCCAAAATCTGAAATCCTCCGCGCTCCTGAAGATGCTTTTTGATTGCGTTCTTTAGCTCATATCCGCCGTGGTCAGCGGCCATTACCATTATCATATTATCCTCCTGACATTATATCCTGCCGACTTTAACATTCTATTCATAACTGAAAAGCCAAGTCCCTGTTTGGGAAGAGCCTCTGCCAAAATCACATCGACTCCGAGTTCGTCAGCCTCTCTCAGCTTTGCAAACAATTCGTGTGCTGCTAGCTTCTCGTCTGTGAAGCTCAGCTTAAATACGGATTTCCCTTGCTTCTCAAGTTCCTTCGCCTCAGCATCCATGGCTTTTCTTACAGAGCCAATTTCTCCATCAAAGACAATCATCTCTGCGCAAGGTGCATAGTGCTTGTACTTCATTCCTGGTGATCTAGGGTGAAAGTCCTCATCCTCAAGCGTCCCCGTATCTTCCACCTTCTCAGGATCTAATATATTCTGAGGTCTCTTGAAAAGACTTTGGTCAAAGGCAACTTCCCTTCCTAATGCCTCAGAAAACATCTCGCAAGTTATCGCACCAGGTCTCAAAATCATAGGAGTTTCACATGTCATATCTATGACTGAGGACTCTATGCCAAAGTCACAGTCATCCCCGCAAATAATTCCGTCGATTCTGCCGTACAGATCGTGTATCACATGCTCTGCAGTTGTCGGACTAGGTCTTCCCGAGATGTTTGCACTAGGTGCCGCTATCGGGCAGCCCGATTCTCTGATAAGTGTCCTTGCTACCTCGCTCGAAGGAAGTCTCACTCCCACAGTATCAAGTCCGCCTGTCGTAACATCTGGGACAACATCCTTACGCCTAACAATCATCGTCATCGGACCTGGCCAAAATGCGTCCATCAAAGCCCGCATATCGCTATTTATATCATCCGTAAGCTTTGCTAGCTCGCTCTTCTCTGCTATGTGAACAATCATAGGATTATCTGAAGGCCTTCCCTTTGCCGCATATACCTTGCTAACTGCTTCGCTATTCAAAGCATCAGCTCCAAGCCCATAAACAGTCTCCGTTGGAAATGCGACCAGCCCTCCATCTCGAATTATATCTGCTGCAGCCCTTATATTTTCAATTGTATCGTTAAATAACGATGTCTTCATTAGGACTAATCCTCCAAATCGCTCCAGCTTAAAACGCCTTCATCTTCTCAGCCTGATCATTTGTGATTAGGCCATCGATGATTTCGTCTATATCTCCATCGAGGATAGCATCAAGTCTATAGAGAGTCATGCCGATACGGTGCTCTGTACATCTTCCCTGTGGGAAATTGTATGTTCTGATACGCTCAGATCTATCACCGCTTCCTATCTGGCTTCTACGCTCAGCTGCGATTTCGCTCTGCTGTTCCTGAAGCTTTAGGTCGTAAAGCCTTGACTTAAGTACCTTGAAAGCCTTCTCCTTATTCTTTATCTGCGACTTCTCATCCTGACATGTTACAACAAGTCCTGTTGGAACGTGTGTAAGTCTAACCGCAGAGTCAGTTGTGTTTACGCACTGTCCACCGTTTCCGGAAGCTCTGTAAACGTCTACTCTTACATCGTTAGGATCAAGAGCCACATCCACGTCCTCAACTTCTGGAAGCACTGCAACTGTAGCTGCTGAAGTGTGAATTCTTCCTGAAGACTCTGTCTCAGGAACACGCTGCACACGGTGAACACCGCTCTCGTACTTGAGCCTTGAGTAAGCACCCTTACCCTTGATCATCATAACAGCTTCCTTGATTCCGCCCATGCCTGTGTCATTTATTTCTATGATTTCAGTCTTCCATCTGTGACGCTCTGCATATCTTGTGTACATTCTTAGCAGGTTCTGACCAAACAAAGCAGCCTCTTCGCCACCTGTTCCAGCTCTAACCTCGAGGATAACGTTCTTGTCGTCGTTAGGGTCCTTTGGGATGAGCAAAATTCTCAGCTCATCAGACAGAACCTCGATTTCTCCTCGTTGTCGTTCACTTCTAGCTTTGCCAAATCCCTTAGTTCCTCGTCGTTTTCGGTCTCTAGGATTTCCTTAGCCATGGCGAGCTCATCCTTCGCCTTCTTGTATTCCTCGTATTTCTTTACGATAGGCTCCATCTCTCCCATATCCTTGATATATTTCTGCCAAGTAGGCTGGTCAGCAATCACATCAGGGTCAGAAACCTTGAGAGACATGTCCTTGTATTTTTCCACTATGAAATCCAATTTATCAAACATATTTATCATCCTTTTTTCGCGATTTTTCGCTATTTACTAATCATTTTCTAACTAACTATTGTAACACATTACGCCGTATTATAAAAGAAAATTAGCGTATTTACTTACAAAAAAGACGCTTGCGATTAGCTAAGCGTCTTAAATCAAAATCTTTATTTAATTTTGCTATCAAAGCATGTTTTCCATGAGACCTATACAAAGTTCCTAGTGCTATTGCACTAACCTCTCCAGCCTCTCTTACTTGGGTCTGTCAAATCACCAGCTGCATAGAGCAACGCATTGCAGATTGCAGCAGCGACATTGCTTCCGCCCTTGCGTCCCTTTGCAACAATTGCGGGAATTCCCTTTTCCTTGCATAGCTCAAAGATTTCTTCCTTACTCTCTACAACATTTACAAATCCAACAGGTACGCCGATTACTAGACTAGGTCTGAAGCCTTCTCTGATAAGCTCAGACAGCTTGATTAGTGCAGTAGGAGCGTTACCAACTGCAAATACTGCGTTTGGGTACTTCTCACTCGCATAGCTTACCGATGCAACAGCTCTGGTAGTTCCATCAAGCTTCGCCTTTTCTGCGATTTCAGGCTCTGCCATGAAGCAGAAAGCCTCTCCGCCTAGCTTCTTAAGAGTTGGCTTTGTTATTCCAGAAAGAGCCATGTTCGTGTCAGTGACAATAGTAACTCCACTAGACATGATTTCTATACCCTTTGATGTAGCATTCTCAGTAAATTCAAGGTTTGCACCATAGTCAAAGTCCGCTGAAGTGTGAATTACTCTTCTCACAACAGGCATATTTTCCTCTGAAACTACGATGCCTCTTTCGGCCATCTCTTCCTCGATGATTTTCATGCTTGTGCGCTCAATATCCGCAGGTAGTAGGTGTTTGTATTCCATATCTTATCTCCTATCTTAATCCCATTATCTTATATTTTTATCAAAATCCATCGCCGCTCTAACTCCATCTGCCAAGATGTCGTATTGCTTTTCGACATAAGCGCTGTGCGAAATAGGCGCAGCCTCGCTATATTCGATGCCCTTGCGGTCGCATAGATATTTTACAAGTTTTTCGGTGAGCTCTCCCGTATCAAAGAGTCCATGCAAGTAGGTTCCAAAGTTTGTGCCACACGCACATCCATCGTCCTTTCCGTTTTCGAGCGTCAAAAATGGATCTCCCTTAACGATGCTTTCACCCATGTGAATCTCGTATCCGTCTAGCTTTGCCCCCTCAAAGTCCTTAGCCTTGACATCAGCCGTAAAGCGAGTTCTAGTCTTTAGGTTTGTGAAGGTCGTCTCAGTCGGAAGAAGTCCCATTCCGTGCATTTCTTCAAGGTCTCCCTCGATATGATGTGGGTCTTGAAGCTTTTCACCCATCATCTGATATCCACCGCACACCCCTAGCACAGGCGTTCCAGAGCTTGCAAGCTTTTGGATTGCGGATTCTATACCGTTTTGACGCATCCAGAGAAGGTCGTCCATGGTGCTCTTTGTTCCCGGAATTATAACCATGTCCGGATTGTGAAGCTCCTCTGCTGACTGGACGTACCTAGCACCGATTACCTCGTGTGCTTCTAGTGGTGCAAAGTCAGTGAAGTTTGACATTCTAGGAATCCTTATAATCGCTATATCAAGAGGCTTAACCTCTGATTTTGCGCTGAGTCTTGGAGCAAGCGAGTCCTCGTCATCGATATCCACTCTGATATATGGGACCACTCCAAGCACTGGAATTCCAGTCTTTTCTTCGACCATCTTGAGCCCTGGAGCCAAAATATCTATATCACCGCGGAACTTATTTACGATGAGGCCTGCAATTCTCTTTTGCTCATCCTCGGTCAAAAGCTTAACCGTTCCATAAAGCTGCGCGAATACGCCTCCCCTATCTATATCTCCTGCAAGAAGCACTGGCGCTCCTGCCGCTTCAGCCATACCCATGTTTACGATATCATTTTCTCTAAGGTTTATTTCCGCTGGGCTTCCAGCTCCCTCGATTACGATAATGTCGTTTCCTCAGCAAGCTCATTGTAGGCCTTCATGACCTCTGGCATGAGCGAATTCTTGTACTCGTAGTACTCTGTCGCCGTCATCTGTCCGCGAACCTCGCCAAGCACGATTACCTGACTTCCGATATCACTTGATGGCTTGAGCAAAACGGGATTCATGCGCACATCCGGTTCAATTCCAGCCGCTTCCGCCTGCATGACCTGAGCGCGTCCCATCTCCATACCGTTTCTAGTCACGTAGCTGTTCAGTGCCATGTTTTGACTTTTGAAAGGCGCAACCTTGTAACCGTCCTGCTTAAAAATCCTGCAAAGCGCTGCACAAAGCAAGCTCTTTCCTGCACCTGACATCGTGCCCTGAACCATTATACATTTAGCTTTGCCCACTATAGCACCTCCTTCATCGCCTTTAGCAATATGTCGTTATCCTCACGTTTTTTGAGCCCTAGCCTAAACCAGCTGGGTCCCAAACCACTGTAATTTTCACATCTTCTAAGCAAAATCCCTCTAGTCTCAAGCTCATCTGCAAGGTCTTCCCTAGCGTGAAATAGCAGATAGTCCGCCTCACCGTATACCCTGTCAATTCCCATGGCATTAAGCTCTTGCACAACTCTTTCTCTCTCGGATTTTACAAGATTTCTAAGCTTCGACACATATCCTTCTTCCCTCAAAGCTGCAAGTCCAGCATTCTCCGCAAGGCTAGAAACTGACCATTCCTGACCAGATTTTCTTATCTTTTTCAGGAGATTTTCATCATAGCAAAGGCAGTATCCCAGTCTGATTCCCGCCATCGCATATAGCTTAGTAAAGGACTTTAGTATGAGCAGATTATCAAAATCAGAAAGAAACTCTCTCATAGAGTGTTTCTCAGGCTCATCTAGGAAGTCATTGAAGCATTCATCGATTACGAGGAGCGCTCCCACCTCTGCACACCTTTCAAGAATCTTCTTCAGCAAATTCCTAGGAGTTGTTACACCTGTTGGATTGTTCGGCTCACAGATGAAAACAATATCCGTATCGGCTTTTATATGCGTAATGAACTCCTCTGTCAGAGAGAATCCATCTATCTCCTTTAGATCAAATTCCTCTATATCAGTACCTTGCAGTTCCATAGCTGCCCTATATTCAGCAAATGTTGGTGCGGTAATCAAAGCCTTGCGTGGTTTTGCAGCTGCTGCAAGTCTAAAAATTAGGTCGTCGGCCCCATTTCCGCAAAGGCAGCTTCCCTCTTCGACCTGCTCACGCTCAGCAATCGCCTTACGAAGTCTTCTGCAAAGCGGATCGGGATATCTGTCTGCTGTTTCAAGCGTCTTTATGACTGCTATTTTTATCCCTTCTGTAAGTCCAAGAGGGCTAACATTTACAGAGAAGTCGAGAGGCTCGTATCCGAATCTCTCCTCAAAGCCTGCCCAGTCACCTCCGTGAACGAGCCGCTCCGGCTTCTTTTCTCTCCTGGTTACATCTTCTCCTACAAATCTGTCGTTCTTCATCCAAGTGTCCTTAGTTCATTATTTCTGATGTGCTGCGTCAAAGCTTGCACAGTTGCATTTTCGCAAGTATCGTGCCACCTGTGTTTAAATAGAGTGTCGGTTTCCTAAACCGTGCGTCGGGTGTTCATGGCGCAAAATACGTGCCAATTACCTCACGAAGTGAATCAGCAAATGTATTCCAACAAAGCAAGCCGTTGCAAGTAGCGATGCGACAACCATCAGTTTATTTGCTTTCAAAATATCTTCAGCTTCTATCTCCCTAGTCGCATCGCCTATATACGGCTTATCGTAGTATTCGCCGAAATAGTACGCAGGGCCCGCAAGGCGAATACCCAAGGCGCCGGCACACGCTGCCTCGGTCTGGGCTGAGTTCGGGCTGGCGTGATTAAAGCGGTCGCGCCTCCAGATTCGGTAAGCTGATTTAAAGTCGCGACCGGTTAATGCGGCGGCGGCGACAAAGAACAGAGCCGCCAGCCGCGCCGGCGCAAAGCCGCAAAAATCATCAAGTTTTGCGGAGGCTCTGCCAAAATCAATATATTTTTCGTTCTTGTATCCTAGCATGCTGTCCATAGTGTTGACAGCCTTGTATGTTAGAGCAAGAGGAGCCCCGCCTATGGCGAGATAAAGAAGCGGCGCTAGGACGCCATCGGCGAAGTTTTCAGCAACAGTTTCAACAGTTGCCTTTGTTATACCCTCCTCACTGAGCTCACTTGTATCTCTTCCAACTATCCTGCCAACGGCCTTTCGAGCCACAACAAGTCTATCCTGCTTTGATTCAAAGCCCTCTGCAGCGTCAAATCTTTTGATACCATGCGAGGTCTCTTCTTCAGGTTTCTTTTTCGTTTTGCTAGCCTTACCTGTTAAGCACCTGTAAACATTTTTGCTTTCGGATACGAGCCCTTTTATAGCAAGGCTCTGAAATCCCCAAAATACCTGAACTGCAAGAAATAGCCAAGGACTTATGAGCCATGCTAGCACGCTTATTGCTGTAGTAAATATCAGCGTTGATAAGACCACAGTCGCAGTCAGAATCTTACCTGCCCCTCTCAAAGCCTTCTGCCTTTCGCTATCGCTTAGCTCCTTTTCATCAATCCGCTTACGCAGCCAAGCCTCCAGCTTGTCTATAAGCTTGCCAATGATTACAACAGGATGCGGTAGCCAAGATGGGTCTCCAAACAGCAAATCAAGCAGAACGGCACCGACTAAAATACCAGTAAAAATCACTTTTTGTCCCTTCTTCCAAAGGCAGCCGCCTTCTCAACAAAACGAGCCGCAAGCCTAGGCTTTCCAGCAAGATAAAGGTGCGGAAACCCTGCGTAAAGCGTATCAGTCGCAAACGCACAGCGATAGCTCCTGCCACCAAGCGGCTTAGTAGCCAGTAAATCAGAGCCTGGATCTAGCGCGTCCCAATAATGGAATTCGTGCATCGGAACCTCTTCACCTGCTCTGAACAGGAGGCTATCCTCCTCTTGACTCAGGAGCGAGTATCCGAAGCGAACGAGCTTCTCCTTGTTAGTCGCAGCTCCTTTAAATATTCCAACCTGCTCGTATATATCTCCATTCTCATCTTCAAGCGCCTCGCAAAGGTATAGGAAGCCACCACACTCAGCAACCGTTGGAAGACCGGATTCTATTGCAGATTTAATGTCTTTTAGCATATCTTCATTTGATGAAAGCTCTCCGGCAAAAATCTCTGGATATCCTCCTGGAAGATATAGTCCGCTTATGCCTTCAGGAAGCTTCTCGTCATGTAAAGGGCTGAAGAATATAAGTTCAGCGCCCTGCTCTTTCAGAGTGTCTAGGGTCTCTTCGTAAAGGAAGCAGAAGGCATCATCGCGCGCAACGGCAATCTTCGTTTTGGCATGACTTTCCTGCCCATCCATAGTGCAGCCCTCACCATCTTTGGCATGGCCTTTGCAAATTTCTGTATCACCTAGCTTAGCTACCGAGCTATCATCACTATCCTTCTCGTCCCTATCACATAGCTCCTCAAAGGACTCAAAATCAAAGCTATCCTCGAGCGCTTCTGCTATCTTTTCTATCCTTTGATTTAAATCCGAAATTTCACCTGCTGTATAAAGGCCTAGATGCCTGCTTGAAAACTCAGCGCCTTCAACATAGGGAAGGCAGCCTAGGAGCTTAACTCCTGTTTCGGCCTCAAGTACATGCTTCAGTCTTTGATAGAGCATTTTGGAGCACTTGTTCAATATGACTCCAACTATGTGGTGAGGCTGTCTGAGCGACTTTAATCCTAAGATTTGAGCCGCGATTGAAAGACTTGCCCCCTTTGCATCAATGACTGCAATTACAGGTAAATCAAGGGTATCAGCGACCTTCCAGGCACTTGCTTCATCGCTTATTCCGCCCAGGCCATCAAAATAGCCCATTGCACCCTCGCAGATTACGGCAGTCTTGCCTGCGCTATACTTTTGATAAAACTCCTTAACTCTGTCAGCAGAGGCGAGGAACAAATCTAGGTTATGCGATTCCACATCCATAACCGCGCGATGGAACATCGGATCTATGTAGTCGGGGCCACATTTGAATGAGCCAACCTCATATCCCTTCTTTTTCAATAGAGAAAGGAGGCCAACAACGACGCTGGTCTTTCCACTTCCCGACGATCCTGCAGTTATAAGACACTCTATCATAAATTACTCCTATCTCACGGGAGTTCCCATGACTATAAATATAGGGTTTCCACCTATCATCATGTGAAGCTTTCCTACTGGCCTATCATTGCTAAAGCTTACCTGAGTGATGCTCACGTCATAGCCAAGCCTTGCAAGCTCTGTAGTCGCCTCTCCAAGACTTTCAATAGCAATAGCTGAGATACAGATTCTCGCTTCGCTATTCTTCTCCTTTATGAATTCCAAAATTGGACTCATATTGCCCCTAGTACCACCGATAAACACCGCATCTGGTGCTGGTAGTCCCTCTAGAGCCTCTGGCGCCTTACCCTCAATAACCTTGAGATTCCATGCACCTAGCTTTTTTTCTGTTAATATCAATTAGCTCACAGCCCTCTGGCACGCATTCGATGGCGTAAACCTTGCCCTCGCTTGCAGCAAGTGCCATTTCAACTGATACGCTTCCCGTTCCCGCTCCAACATCCCAAACGGTTTCTCCCTCTTTGATGCCTAGCTTTGATAGAATTACGGAGCGAACTTCCTGCTTTGTCATAGGAACCTTGCCCCTTGTAAATGACTCATCGTCAAATCCCGATGTACGTCTTGGCTTAATTTCAAGCTTTTCGCAGAGTACAACCGCAAGTGTATCAAAGTCCTTATCAACAAAATCAGAAGCTTTTCCGTGCCAAATATGCTCATCGCTATATGAGAGTCTTTCAGCTATTGTGACTTCATGGTCTCCAAGACCAGCCTCTGTTAGCTCCATGCAAAGGTTCTTTGGCTTTAGCGCGCCGCCCGTCAAAAAGTAAGCCGGCTTTCCCTTCAGCAAAGCTGTAACTGCACTGCAATCGACTCCATGAGCCGAGAACAAATTCCAGTCGTGCCAAGGTCTCTGAAGCCTTGCAGAAAGCATCTGAACACTTGAAATTCCTGGAAGAACCTGAACCTCTGCACCCTTTCCCTCAAGGAGAGGAAGCAGGCTTCGGCATCCCGAATAGAAACCTGAATCTCCACTGTATGCGATGGCTACGCTTTTTAGTTTTTTGCCACCTTCAGCGTCTATGACCTGCGCAATTTCCTTTGCTAGAATTGCTGGCACCTTGCGAGCCTCAAACTCATCACCAAGGTCCTCTAAAAGCCTTGGTGCCCCAATAATCAAATCTGCATTTTTCAATGCATCTAAGGCTACAGCCGTAGCGCCTTTGCTAGTGCCACAACCCATGCCTATAAGATAAATCCTCATTTCATCCTCCTGCAAAGCTCAAAAAGCTCATCCGCGGAAAGTCCCTCTTCCTTTGGTCTTTCGATTACAAGAATAGGAACCTTGCATTTTTCAGCTGCAGTCAGCTTTTCATCAAAGCCTCCTGCCCTTCCGCTATTCTTTGTAACCATATAATCTATGTCAAACTGCTCTATCAAAGCGATATTAAGCGACTCCACAAAAGGTCCTTGTACCGCTATAATGTTGCGATGAGGAATCTCAGCCTCCTCGCAGAGCCTTATGCTATCGCCTGTTGGAAGCACCCTAGGGTAAAGCCTTTCAGGCCCAAAACCATATATTTGTGAAGGTCCTTTGAGCCTGTAGTGAGCATGATTCTGCCCTCTTTTTCCCGGAGCCAATCAATGGCTTCCTCAGTGGTTTTTACACTGATTATATAGCTTGATTCGTCCATACCAGTCTCTTTTCTTTTGAGCCTATAATATGGAATTCCTGCAGCCTCACAAGCAGAGCGAATATTCTCTGTAGCTATGACAGCATAAGGATGGGTTGCATCTATGCAAAGGTCGTGCTTCAGCATTAGCTCACGCATTTCCTCCTCGGTTTGCGTCCTACGCTAACCTCTATGCCTTCAGCCTCGCCCTGCTCCTCGCCGCCGTATTCAGTAGCCACATAAACACTGACATCTATTCCGATTTCCGCAAGCCTTTTTGACATCTCGCGACCATCGGAAGTACCGCTAAACAAACATATCTTCATGCTTTTCATATCCTCTTGGTGTTACCATCTTACCATCTACAAGCTTTGTCTGTGACGACCCGATAAACACTGTTGTAAACATATCAATAGGCTCATTATCAAGCTCCTTGAGTGTGCAGATTCTATACTCTTCACCCTCTCTGCCGATGTTCTTAACCCAGCCACAAACTGTGTCTTCGCTTCTGTGCTTGAGCATGATATTGCAAGCCGTTGTGAGATGTTCTATACGCTTCTTTGATCTAGGGTTGTATAGGCATGTGATGAAGTCTCCCTCTGCCGCAAGCTCTAGTCTCTTCACAATCAAGTCCCATGGTGTCAAAGGTCTGAAAGTGAAATAACGCAGAAATCGTGTCCCACTGGTGCTCCAAGAACCGCTGCTCCTGAAATAGCTGCTGTAATTCCTGGAACAACCTCAACCTCAACATCCTTATAGCTGTGAAGTAGCTGTAGCAAAAGGCCAGCCATTCCATAAACTCCAGAATCTCCACTGCAAACCATGGCAACAGTCTTTCCTGACTGGGCAGTTTCTAGCGCCCATTTGCAACGATCAATTTCCTTCTTCATCGGTGTAGTGAATGTCTCCTTCTCTGGAAACATTGAAGTTATAAGGTCTACATACACCGTATATCCACAGATGACATCTGACTTTTCAATAGCGGAAATAGCCTCTTCAGTCATCATTTCTTTTCCACCCGGTCCTAATCCAACCGCATAAACTTTTGTCATTTTACAATCTCCAATCTAAATCAAGTGGCGCTGTAGCGATCGCCATAGTCACGCCATTTTTCGCCATTTTCCTATTTACAATTACTCCGCCAGAGCCGCAAATTGCACTTCTCTCACAGACATTATCTACTCCTGTTATCTTGCGAACAAAGTCTGACCCAGAAAATTCCCCTTCTACTGCAGATAGCTCATCAGCTGAGAAAGTCTTAAATTCTAGCCCATGCTTCTTGCAAAAGCTGATAAGCCCCTCTTCATCCTTCTTTAGGTCTATACTACAAACAAGACAGATTGCATCAGGTGATATATCCGACTTGCTCATGAATTCCTCAAAGCACTCCTCTATCGCAGTCTCAGGAGTTCCTCTCCTGCACCCAACTCCAAGATAGGCAATCTGCGGAATTGCAACAAGGCACTTTTCATTAGCCTTTTCTATCTTCGATTTATCGATGCTTACGAGCACATTGGGCCTCTCATCAAAGTCAGCTTCACCTTTGGTGTTCTCCATCTCGCTATCGTTTTGACCACTCAAAAACTCTAAGATTTCACATTCTTTGGTACCTGTCCTGCTATCTCGTAGTCGCTTACGAAAATCGACCTTTTTCGCCTGCAAGCAGTGCCGATGATACAACTACGATTCTATCAGACCTCAAAATCTTGCAATTATTCTTCTTTGTCCAAAGGTCAATCGCAAACACGCCTTGAACATCGGTAGCCGTTGTTATTACTGGATTTGCTCCAGCTATTTCAGCAACCAGATGCGTCAGCTCGTTTCCGCCACCTAGATGTCCAGAGAGAACAGAAATTGCGTTAGTTCCTTTCTCATCTATAACAACTACAGCAGGATCTTTGACCTTGCTAGCCACATGGGGAGCTATCGCTCTTATGGCAATGCCCATGGCTCCAACAAATATCAAAGCATCAGCTTCCTTAAAGCCTTTACTTGCAAAATCTGAAAGGGAAAGCGGTTTTCCGCACCTCAAAGCCTGAGCTTCCATCCCTTTTTGATTTAGTCCAACGGCAATCTTTTCCGCAAGCGACTGACCATTGTCCGTAAAAGAGATTAAAAAAGCCCTCTTCACTTGCTTGCCTCACGATACTCTGTTGTGAACCCCGGGTGGTATAGCAGGCTGCGCTTGTACTCATCTCCTAGGAAGTCACCTACCATGATAAGTGCTGTCTTTGTTACACCGTTCTCCTTTGCTGTCTGAGCAAGAGTTCCTACTGTACATCTATAGCTTTTCTCTTCTGGCCATGTAGCCTTGTAGACGATAGCTGCAGGCGTGTCCTCAGTATATGCACCCTTTAGTAGTTCCTCCTGAACCTTATCTAGAAGCGATGATGATAGGAATATTACCATCGTTGCTCCAGCCTGTGCTAGAAGATGCATTTTTTCCTTCTCAGGCACAGGTGTACGTCCTTCCATTCTTGTAATGATAACCGTCTGAGTTACATCTGGAAGCGTATACTCAGCATTTATTGCTGCCGCTGCTCCACAAAAGCTTGAAACTCCCGGTATATACTCGTATGAAATCTGAAGCTCATCGAGCAAATCCATCTGCTCGCGTATTGCACCGTAAAGGCAAGGGTCACCTGTGTGAAGTCTGACAGTCATTCTTCCCTGCATTTCTACACGCTTTATTACGTCTATAACCTCTTCGAGTGTCATCTTTGCGCTGTCATAAATCTCACAGCCCTCTTTTGCCATTTTTAGCAAAGCTGGATTTACCAAGCTTCCGGCATATATTATACAGTCAGCCTCGCCGAGTAGCCTCGCGCCTCTCAGCGTTATTAGATCCTCTCCGCCAGGACCTGCTCCCACGAAATTAACCATAAAATCCTCCTTAATTCCCATATATCATAAAGTACATACCCATCTACCCTGCAGCCTTGCAGTATTCAGCAAACATCTATGTAGCAACCAATCAAATTCTAGTATTCGAGTTTAATGTTAGCCTTTTTCTCGCTATTCCACTCGTCAATAATCTCCTTAGCCCCTTCGCTAACACCTAGAAGTCCGTATTCATTTGAGAAAGTACAAACCCCTATTTTTAGCTCATCTTTGACTCTTCTATTAAGAACCTTCTGAATGGATGAAACTATGCTCTCCATCACTTTTTCTCTCATATTTTCCTTGTCGAGAATCTCTATACAAGCATCTGTCGTTGCCGCTTTCATTATCTCTCTGCCAAGCTCTCCGCTTCCGCCACACATTATCGTATGCGCACAGAAAATTTCTTTACGGCAATCTGCACTCCTTGAGTGCGTATTCATGATTGAACCTGCAACCTTGACCATTTTCCCGATATGCCCTATGAGAAGAACTCTCTCAAATCCCTCTGCAACCGCCATATCAAGTGCGTCCCCTAGGAAGTTAGAAAACTTAACGCTAGGTATTCCATAGGTTTCCACGTGCTCATTTGCAACAAAGCTTTCGCCGTAGTTTCCTGGTATCAAAATCAGGTCCTTAGATTCTACAGCAGCCTGTCTCATCGTCACCTCAATTGTAGCAACCAGAGCTTGCATGCTCATCGGCTCAACTATTCCAGATGTTCCTAGGATAGATATTCCTCCCTCTACTCCTATCATGGAGTTAAAGGTTCTCTTAGCTGCCTCAATACCTTCAGGCACCGAGATTATAACTCTAATTCCTCCCTCATAGCCGTAGTCCTCGCATACGCTTTCTACTGCCTCTTTGATCATACGGCGAGGCGTACTGTTTATTGCAGCATTGCCAACAGGCTGGTCTAACCCAGGCTTTGTTACTCTTCCTACGCCCTCGCCGCCGTCAATTTCAATCTCTTTATTGTCTATCTTTGATACCGTCGCATATACGCGTATTCCGTCTGTTACATCGGCATCGTCTCCTGCATCCTTAATGATGCAGCTCCAAGCATCACTTCCATCCATTCCGAAATCTGCAAGTGGAACATCAACTCTTATGCCCTTTCCTGTCATGAGTCCGACAGTTTCAGGCGCCTCGCCACTGAGCATCAAAATAGTAGCTCCCGTTGCAGCAAGTGCCGCACAGGTCCCTGTTGTGTACCCACAGCGCAATTTTTGATTTCCTGAACGCAGGTAGTGTTCAAATCCCATGAGAATCCTCCATGCCTAGCTTTTTCTGTTTATGCAAGCCTTTGCTCGCTCTAATATTATACCCTAGTATGCTTTTATCTAGCAGATTTTTTCTTTTTTGTACGTCCTAGTCCAATGATTATACCAGCTACCAAAACAACTCCTACCACTGCGCATAGAATTACAACAGTGTAATCCTTTTTTACTGCTCCCTCAGGTAGTGTGTCTGCTAGGAAAACTATCTGGTGGTCATACCATTTCTGCTTTCTTTTGCTGAAGCTTGTGCACTCTACAGGTGCGTTTAGCTTATCCACTGAAACCTCGTAGGTATACTTATCGTCTACGATTTTAAACTCTGCGTACTTTGACTCGTCAGCCTTAACAGCTTCTTCGCCTGTTCCCATAAAAAGTCTTAGATATCCCTTTCCATTAAGTGTCAAAACAGCAGTCATCTTGCCATCTTTTACAGTGAGCTTTGCTTTTATGATTCTAAACATTGATGAATCGCTTTCAACTTCGATGTCATATGTTCCATCTTTGATGTCTTTTCCAGTAAGCTCTTTAAGATCTGGCTTTGATACGTCTGTTCTTGGTCCTTTTTCGCTGTCCTGTGCGATCTGGTCGCTAGTCGACTTTGTCTCTGCGTATACGTCGTTCCTAAAAAGAACAGCCGATGTTTCGAGAACACCGGCTGTTACAACGCAGAGAGTAAGTAAGAAAATTACTAATTTCTTCATTTGCTCTCCTTAAAAATTCTTGCTTAAATTTTCCCTCGAATTCATCTTATTTAAGTGAATCGATAGCTGCCTTTACATGCTCTAGATAGATTTTCTGTATGTCATAAATCTGTCCTAGTCCTCTTAGAACTGGCTTAACTTCAAAGCCAGCTGCCTTGAACTTTGTTGCCCAGCTACCTTCCTCATCACCAGCCATATCGTTGTTTGCGTGGTCGCCTGCAACTACCATAAGTGGCTGAAGGATAACTCTCTTGTATTTTCCGCTTTCCTTTACCTGTGCGATAACATCGTCAACTGTAGGTGTAGCCTCTACTGTTCCTACGAAGTAGTCATTGTAACCAGCTGCCTTTAGCTTTTCCTGTAGTGTAGCGTAGACCTTGTTTGAATCAGCTTCTGTTCCGTGTCCCATGAAGCAGATTGCTGTTTCTCCATCAAGGTATTCCTTAGTGTCATTTGTGATTGCTGCGATAACCTGCTTGAAGTCTTCATCGCTTGTTAGAAGTGGCTCGCCAAGAGCAATCTTGTCGAACTTATCCTTGTACTTATCAAGTTCCTTCTTAAGATCGTTATACTCAAGACCATTCATAAGGTGTGTAGGCTGAACAATTAGAGTCTTAACTCCATTTGCAACAGCTCTATCAAGTGCCTGCTTTACATTATCAATCTCGATATTTTCTTCCTTCTTGAGCTTGTCGATTATGATCTGAGAAGTGAACGCTCTGCGTACCTGATAATCAGGGTAAGCTTCTCTGATTGCATCTTCAACCGCACCGATTGTCACGTGTCTGCTGTTGCTGTAGCTTGTACCAAAGCTAACAACCAAATTTCCTTATCGCTTGAAGCTTTTGCATTTCCACTGTCCTTCTTCTCTCCGCATCCTGTCAAAAGCATTGACATTGAGAGAACTGCGATAATTACTACAGATATTAATTTCTTCATACATTCCTCCTATTGTACAAAAAAGCGAAACAACTAAATAGGGATACCTCGCCCTAAGCAAAGTATCCCCGTAATTTATCAGTCAAACTCATAAAATCCAAGACACCAATTACTCGTGGCGGTCATCTTACAGTCTAGGCAGGTCTCCTGGCTCACGGCATATATTATCACGCCTTCCCACATCTGTGGATGCAGTGGCATCTGTGTTTTAACCGTTTACAGTGACGAGTTCGCACAGGATTTACACCTGTTTCCCTTTTCACTAGAATTGCTCAAGCCTTTGATTTATATATATCAAAGCGAGATTTCTTACTAGCACCTAAACAAATATTAAGTTGTTTATATTAATATACAGATAATATCATTTCTTCGATAATTTTGCAATCACTTTATCATATAATCACAAAACTTAAACCACGTAAAAAGCTCTCCAAAATGGAGAGCTTCGTTTTCTTATGTGTATAGGTCAAATTAGTCGATATTGTACTTGTTCTTGAACTTCTCAACACGTCCACCACGGTTGATGAACTTCTGCTGACCTGTAAAGAACGGATGGCACGCTGAGCAAACTTCTAGTCTTAGCTCTGGCTTAGTAGACTTAGTTACAAATGTGTTTCCGCATGCGCAAGTTACTTTACATTCCACATAATCAGGATGGATTCCTTCCTTCATGCTTATACCTCTTTCCTGCTCAGGTCTCCCCGTGCATATATTTACTGATATTACAGCTCTACTATTGTATCACAGCAATAAAGGCTGTGCAAGATAGCAATTATAAATTTATCTTAGAAATTTTTAGGCTCTATCACCCAAGCCATTACTATTTCGACTTCTTAGCAAAGACAATTCTATCTCTATTTGCTAAATCCTTGAGCACTCTTATCGATGTGAAATCTCCGTTTCTAGATAGAAGTCCACTTACCGCTTCGCCCTGGTCATGACCTATCTCGAGCAGTAAAACGCCGCCCTTTCGCAGGTGACTACCTACTCCACTCACAATTCTCTCATAGAAATCAAGTCCGCTTTCTCCACCATCAAGTGCGGAAAGTGGCTCGTGTTCACAGACCTCTTTCTGCAGAGTCGGGATTACTGAAGACTTGATATACGGTGGATTTGATATAATCATGTCAAACTTCTGCTTGCGGAAAGGCTTTGAAAAAGGCTTAAAAAGATCGCCCTGCTCAAACTTCACGGATTTTGCAACACCGTGCTTTTGCGCGTTCTCCTTGGCTACTTTGATTGCCCCTTCACTGATATCAGAGCAAGTTACATTAACCTTGTTAGCGATTCTAGCTAGCGAAACACCTATAGCACCGCTGCCCGTACAAAGGTCTAGAATATCCCATTCCTTACGCCTTTACATCCATGTCTTCCCCACGAAGAGTTCCCGTATTTATTATCTCTAGCGCGTCCTCAACAAGCGTCTCCGTATCCTGCCTTGGAATGAGCACGTTTTCATTTACTATGAACTCAAGGCCCATGAATTCCTGGCTTCCCATAATGTATTGAACAGGCTCTCCGTTACTTCGCCTATCAATCAACTCAAAATACTTATCGCAAAGTCTATCCTGAAGTACTTGCTGATACTCTAGTATGATTTTTGAAAATGGAATGTCCATCATGTAACAGTATAGAATTTTGCAATCGCGCGTGGCATCTGCGATATCGCTGTCCATGAGCTGCTTTTCACCCATGGTTAAAATTTCTTTGACTAATAGACTCATTCCTTATTTCCTTCTCGCTCTATATGTCTTTCCTCAATCAAATTTGCATCCTTGTCACAAATTCCCTCAATATAAGGTGTGTCCTTTGGTACTAAAACCGCCTTCATCGAAGCTATTGCAACCTCTAGCTGCTCATTTGTCGGCTCCTTTGTTGTGAGTTTCTGAAGCAGAATTCCTGGCATGCTCATCATCTTAACAAGCGTTCCATCGCTTCTTCCTGCCCACTTGAGCACCTCATATGAAAGCCCTGCAACAACCGGTATCAAAAACAATTCTCGACAATATTCTCATCAGCAGATTCGGCCATCCCAGCATAGAGAACAAAATCAGACTTATCACCATGACAAACATCAAAAAGCTCGTTCCACAGCGCGGATGAAGTGTGTAAAAGCTCTGCGCGTTCTCAGGTGTAAGCTCAAGCCCATTCTCAAAGCAGTGAATCGTCTTGTGCTCCGAACCGTGATACTGGAAGGTTACGCGAATATCCTCCATTTTACTTATCAAAAGTATATATCCTATGAACATCAAAATTCTCAAAAGTCCCTCAGCGAGGTTGAGCAAAATATGATTCTTTGTCACCTTACCGAGCAAGTTTACGACCACGGTTGGAAACAGCACGAAAGCAAGCACGCTCACAGCGATTGCTATCAAAACCGAGACGTAAATCATCAGGTTCCAGACAGCCTTTTCTCCAAAGTGCTTAACTAGCCATGACTCAAGCTTACCAGGCTTTGCCTCTTCAGCATCCTCAGCGCCTTCCTCGTCCATCGTATATGCCTCAAGCACATCAGCTGAATATATCAAAGTCTTCATGCCTATGACCATGGAGCTAAAAAACGAAACCACTCCGCGGACAATAGGAATCTTGGCCCAGCGTCCGATAGGCTTTATCGGCTGAGTCTTTATGTGAATTCTGCCGTCAGGAACACGCATCGCAATCGCCATGCGATCAGTTCCGCGCATCATCACGCCTCCCATTACCGCCTGACCCCCAATAGAAGTAGGGCAAGCATCCTTCAAAAAAATCTTACTTAAATCCATTAAATCCCCTTATATGTACTTCTTCTGGTCCTGTCCTAGGATCTTCTTAATAACCTGAATGAAGTTCTTGTTGTTCGTTGTATTTGCAAGATTATCTATGATAATCTCTGAAACCTCATGTGGATTTACATTTGATAGAGCTCTTCTCATAGTCCAAATTGCCTCAAGCTCAGCCTGAGTCATCAAAAGATCTTCACGTCTTGTGCCAGACCTATTGAGATCAAAGGCAGGGAAAATTCTCTTCTCAGAGAGCTTGCGATCAAGATGTAGCTCCATATTACCTGTACCCTTGAATTCCTCGTATATAACATCATCCATTCTAGAGCCTGTCTCAACAAGAGCTGTTGCAAGTATTGTGATGCTTCCGCCCTCCTCAACATTACGGGCAGCTCCAAAGAATTTCTTAGGCTTGTAAAGTGCACTCGGATCAAGACCCCCTGAGAGAGTTCTTCCTGAAGTTGGCTCAACAAGGTTATATGCTCTTGCAAGTCTAGTGATACTATCTAGCAAAATTACTACGTCCTTCTTATGCTCAGCAAGTCTCTTAGCTCTAGCGAGAACCATCTCGGCAACCTTGACGTGATGCTGAGGTCTCTCATCAAAAGTAGAATATATTACCTCGCCGCTGCTAAGCGAACGTTTCATATCCGTTACTTCCTCAGGTCTTTCATCGACTAGGAATACGATTAGCTCAACGTCGGGGTGATTTTGCTCTATGCTGTTTGCGATTCTCTTTAGAAGCGTTGTCTTACCAGCCTTTGGCGGTGCGACAATAAGTCCTCTCTGACCCTTTCCTATAGGGGAAATCAAGTCGATAAGTCTCATGGAAAGGTCCTTTGATGTTCTCTCAAGTGTTAGCCTCTCCTGAGGGAATATAGGCGTCAAATCCTCAAAGTCCGGCCTCTTTATGGCAATTCCCGGCTCTTCATCGTTTACTGTCTTAACGTAAAGTAAGGCACCGAATCTCTCACCATCATTTGGAAGCCTTGAAATTCCGCAAACTTTATCACCCGTCTTCAGATTAAATCTTCTAATCTGAGTAGGGGAAACGTAGATATCCTTGTCACTTGTCAAGAAGTTGTTGAATCTTAAAAATCCGAAGCCATCATCAGCAATTTCAAGTATACCGCAAACCTCGGGCCTTGGCCTAGAATCGCGTATTTCCTTTGCTGTAAGCTTTTGCTCGGCATCTACATCGGAAGCCTCTATATCATCAATTTTCGGCTCAATAGCATCCAAAGAATCGCTACTACCTTCCTTGGAAGCAGTCTCCTCCGCCTCTACAGCAGGCGTCTCCTCAGGCTCCTCAGACTTGACCTTGCGCGGTCTTCCCCTCTTCTTCGGTGCAGGAGCACTCTCTTCTTCAGTAAGCTTTTCCTCGATTGCTTCGCTTTCAATCAAAATTTTACTCTTTGCCATAAATCAAAAACCTAGGCTTACGCCTCCCTTTCTGACACAAACTCATCGCATATATTAAACTAATCAAAACTCGTCTGGAAATACACGGTCTGAACCGACCGCTCAAAGGTAATAATATGATTCCTAATTATATTACATTTGAAATCAAAATGTAACCCCAAAATTCAAGTTAAAAGTATGCAAAAATTAAAAAACTGCCCCACCAAAGCCATCAATCTAGCTTTGATAAAGCAGCTATAAATTCATATATTTTCTCTGAGACTACTTTCCTCTAGAACTCTGCGCTCTTAGGAGTTCTTGGGAATGGAATTACGTCTCTGATGTTGCTTACACCTGTGAGATACATTACCATTCTCTCAAATCCAAGTCCGTAGCCAGCGTGCTTAACACCACCGTACTTACGAAGATCTAGGTACCAACTGTAATCCTCAGCATTAAGACCAAGTTCCTCCATTCTATTTATGAGAACGTCTAGACGCTCTTCTCTCTGGCTTCCGCCGATGATTTCACCAACGCCCGGAACGAGAAGGTCGCAAGCAGCAACAGTCTTGTTGTCGTCGTTTACTCTCATATAGAACGCCTTGATATCCTTAGGATAATCTGTTACAAACAACGGCTTCTTGAAAATCTCCTCTGTCAAATAACGCTCGTGCTCTGTCTGAAGGTCGATTCCCCACTCTACTGGATACTGGAATTCCTTACCCGACTTCTGAAGAAGTTCAACAGCCTCAGTATATGTAACTCTACCAAAGTCTGATGAAACAATGCCATGTAGACGCTCTAGCAGTCTCTTATCAACAAATTTGTTGAAGAACTCCATCTCCTCAGGCGCATGCTCAAGCACATAGTTGATTATGTACTTAACCATAGCCTCTGCAAGCTTCATGTTATCCTCAAGGTCAGCAAAAGCAATCTCAGGCTCTATCATCCAAAACTCTGAAGCATGTCTTGCTGTGTTTGAATTCTCAGCACGGAATGTAGGTCCAAATGTGTAGATATTTCTGAAAGCCATAGCGTAAGCCTCACCCTCAAGCTGTCCGCTTACTGTAAGCCCTGTGTGCTTTCCGAAGAAATCCTGACTGTAATCTATCTGACCCTCTTCAGTTCTTGGAATATTATCTAAATCAAGCGTTGTAATCTGGAACATCTCGCCAGCACCCTCAGCATCACTACCTGTGATAATTGGTGTGTGTGTGTAAACGAAGTTCTGATCCTGGAAGAACTTATGAATAGCATAAGCCGCAATTGATCTCACACGGAAAACCGCTGAGAACAGGTTGCTCCTTGGTCTTAAATGCGCAATCTCACGCAAAAACTCTACCGAATGGCGCTTCTTCTGAAGTGGATAATCCGCATCAGTGTCCGCCTCTATCAAAACCTCCTCAGCCTTAATCTCAAACGGCTGCTTCGCATCCGGAGTAAGCTCAAGCCTTCCTCTTACGCAAAGCGCAGCTGAAACCTTAGCCTTACCTATCTCATCAAAATTAGCAAGCTTATCTGCCTCATAAACTATCTGAACAGGTGTGAAAAAGCTACCATCATTCAGCTCGATAAATCCGAATTTGTTGGAATTTCGATTAGTTCTTACCCAACCTCTAACCGTAACTTCCTTGCCCGCATATTCTGCTGTGTTTCTGTGTAATTCTCTTAGCTGAATTGACTCCATATCTTTCCATCCTTTTAATTTATTTGATTACATCGTTCATCAAAGCATCTTAGAATCAAAAATCCCACCTTGCATGACAAACATCCAATCAGTGGGATTTATTATAGCACAAAAGCAATGGTCCTGCAATTTATCGCAATAAGAATATTACTTGGCTTTTTCTTTTTCTGTATATAGCATCCAATTGCTAATTGGAAGCGTAACTATCAGTATTATAGCCATTACCCAAGTTAAGTACAGATATTGATTGGCTTCATTCGAAGGATTCAGCAAATATGCTATTGTGATTGCTATCGTTAATATAGATTCAGCACTAAGATACAAAGTAATCGAGATTTATTGATTGTGCTTTTTGCGCATAACGACTAATTCATAGATTATATTTGATGATATTAACATACTTATTAAAAAAAGCAGTTGACGCTGAGCGAACCGGATTGATTTTGATGGATAATATTAGTATCAATGAATATATAATCCCTGCATATTTAGTAAATATATTATAAAAATCTTTTTAATAGTATTCATTAATCTACCGCCTTTCTATCCTCTATTCAAAAATAGACATTAGAATAGATATCTTAACAACATACCTACAATAAGAATATCACTTAGCTTTCTTTTTTTGACTATATAATACTCCAAAGCTAATTGGCAGTGTTACTATCAGTATTATCGCGATTGTCTTATTTATGTACATGTACTCATCCATTTTATAAAGAGGAATCATATAATTCATTATAAAAGCTGGTATTAGCAATATCAGATTTAGTATCAAAGTGCAAATCAATAGAGGTTTATTTATTGTACTTTTACGCATTATAATCAGTTCTCTTGCAATAAGTATAGGCATCATAGTACTCGCAAGAAAATTTTGAGCTGCCAAATCCTCCTGATGTTTTGAAAGTATCCACATGAGAAACAAAGATAGTATAACACCAGTGTACTTATAAATTTGTTCATTAATTTTTTAGAAGTATTCATTGCTATACCGCCTTTCTATATTCTATTCAAAATAGACATTAGAATAGATATCTTAACAACATACCCTATAATAAGAATATTACTTAGCTTTTTCTATTTCCGTAGACAGAATCCAATAGCTAATTGGAAGCGTAACTATCAGTATTATCGCAATTACCCTACTTGCATACATATATTGATTAGCTTCATTTGTAGGATTCAGTAATTGTAGTATTACCGCTGTTATCACAATTATGAAATTTGGCGTCATAACGCATATCAATAAGGGTTTATTGATTTTTATTTTTTTATGTTTCACGACTAATTCACGAAATATAAATCCTGACACTAGAAGACTCATAAAAAAAGATTTGATATGTTAAGTTTCCTGGATCATTTTTAAATATCCATATAAGTAACAATGAAAAAGCAATCCCCACATACTTACCAAACATTTTATCAAGTTTTTAAAGTATTCATTGCTATACCGCCTTTCTATACTCTATTTTAAATAGATATTAGAATAGATATCTTATTGACATCCCTACAATAAAACCGGCAACAAATAGTAATATGTATTTAATAAGCTTCTTCCTACTCATAGAACCACCACCTATCTAACTTGATAATATCCCCTATATTCAGAAAAATCAAGTTTTTTTGTGGCTATGGTATAATATCAGGTAGAAGGATTTTTACTAGGTTTAGCTAAAAGACAATAAGACATTTCAAAAGCATAGAAAAAAATGCATATCTTATTTGAAAGTTGAGGAACTAAAAATGCTATTTATTGAAATACTTATGGGCACCGCTATCTTGTATCTGTTTTCAATGTTTTCAATTCTTTTTCATGAACTTGGGCATTTATCAGGATATAAAATTAAAACTAAATCTAATGACTGGATTATTCAACTGGGTACAGGAAAAGAACTTTTTCGCACTAAGCGTCTAAGATATCATGCAATTCCTATTGGTGGTGCGTTTTTATTTGAGCATGAACTAAAAACCAAAAAAGAACAGTTATTAATATCTGCAGGCGGACCAATATTTACAGCAATATTGATTATTCTATTATTTATTTTACAAAGACACCCACTTGGATATGTTTCAAATGATGCTATTGTTTGGATGCGCAATTACAATTTGTGGATGCTATTTTTTTCACTTATTCCAATGAAATACCCAGCTTTTTTAGGAATTGATGAGGTTAAGGTTAGCGATGGAATGGCTATATTGCATGCGCTACGCAATAACAATAAAGATACAAAAATATAATGGAATACCAAGTTTATGCACCAAAAAACGCTACCTTTTCGGTAACGTTTTGATTTTACGATACATTTAGCCTATGCCAGTGCTGCTGTGATGATTGACATTGTGTAGATTTCCTCTGCATTGCAACCACGCGATAGGTCGTTGATAGGAGCATTTAGACCCTGAAGAATTGGTCCGTATGCGTCGAATCCACCAAGTCTCTGAGCAATCTTGTAGCCGATGTTTCCTGCTTCGATTGAAGGGAAAATGAATGTGTTAGCCTGACCTGCAACCTTTGATCCCTTGCACTTTGTCTCTGCAACAACTGGTGATACTGCTGCGTCAAACTGTAGTTCACCGTCGATAGCTAGCTCTGGAGCCATTTCCTGAGCCTTGATTGTAGCGTCGTGTGAAAGCTTAACAGTACCGCCCTTTCCTGAGCCCTTTGTTGAGAAGCTTAGGATTGCAACCTTAGGGTCGATGTCAAAGATCTGAGCAGTTCTTGCTGTTTCAACTGCAACCTCAGCTAGCTTCTCTGCTGCTGTATATGTTACATTGCCTTCCTTATCAACTGTATCCTGATAATCGATGTTGATTGCACAGTCACCCATAGCTAGGCGCTCATCTCCGCGAACCATGATAAAGCATGAGCTTACAAGGTGTGCACCTGGCTTTGTCTTAACTAGCTGAAGAGCTGGTCTTACAGTGTCAGCAGTTGAATATGTAGCTCCTCCGAGAAGGCAGTCAGCCTTACCCATCTTAACTAGCATAGTTCCAAAGTAGTTTCCGTGGCTTAGCATTTCGCGAGCTTCATCCTCTGAAAGCTTACCCTTACGAAGCTCTACCATAGTAGCAACCATTGCATCCATCTCTGCATAGTTCTTAGGATCTAGGATTTCACAACCTGAAAGGTCGTATCCGTGAGCCTTTGCTGCCTCATCAAATTCATCCTGAGTTCCTACTAGGATAACCTTTAGGATGTTCTGCTTTGTTAGCTTTCTCTGCTGCATCCATAACTCTCTGGTCTGGTCCGTCTGGAAGCACGATTGTGCGAGGTGTTTCCTTTAGCTTGTCGATTAACTTATCAAAAATATTCACTTTGATTCCTCCCATCAAATGTTAGTTGAATTCATACCCAAGTATTTTACCACAAAATCGTCAAACTTTCAAACCTCAGCCGGCGATTTCTTGCAGATTTGAACATTCTCTGATTCCATCCATCAAAGCTCGACCTTGTCGATAATACCTTTTAGCTTTGAGATTGTCACACCGTAGTTCGTAACTGGAACCCCGGCAGCCCTTGCCTTTTCTATGCGGCTCAAAACATGAGCTCTATTGAACATACAGCTTCCACACATGATTATGAGGTCGTAATCCAGCTCTTCAGGAAAATCCAGTCCCCTCGAGAAATCTATACTCATATTTCCGTATTTCTTTCTAAGCAAAGCCGGAATCTTCACCCTGCCTATGTCCTCTTCAAGCGGCGCATGCGTACAGGCCTCTGAAATCAAAACCTTTGAGTTCTCATTTAGGGAGTCAATTGCGGTGGCTCCCTTGACTAGCTCATCGATATCTCCTTTTGATCTTGCCATCAAAATGGAAAATGACGTGATATTCGATTCTTCAGGCTTTAGCGCGTAAACCTCTGCAAACACCTGGGAGTCCGTGATTATGAGAGCTGGAGGATTCTTTAGAAGCTCTAAAGTTCTCTTCATGTCTTCAGTCTTACAAGATGTAATACTGCAGCCCAAATCGAGAAGCGCCCTCATTGTCTGCACCTGCGGAAGAATAAGTCTTCCCTTTGGTGCCTGAATATCCTGTGGCATTACGAGCAAAACGGATTCGCCCCCAGAAAGAAGTCCCTCTAGCAGAGGTCTATCTCCGCTGACATCCTTTGCCGCCTCTCTTATAGCTTCTAGCACTGCATCCTTATCAAAGGCTATGTATCCATCTGGAATCCTTGTATTTGCTGATGCATCGCCTAATTGCGAACCATTGAAAACCTTGATTAGGGGCTTTTTTCTTGCCATTAGAGCCGAGAGAAGTCTCTTATTTTTTTTGCCCCTCTCAACGTAGATATATATGTCGCACTCATCTAGAACCTTGCTCGTGCGCTGCATTCTCTGTGCTCCGAGCTCACTATCATCCTCAAAACCAGCCGTATCTATGAGCGTCGATGCTCCAACGCCCTGAATTTCCATCGCTTATATACTGGGTCTGTCGTGGTTCCTCTGACCTCTGAGACAAGCGACACGTTTTGATCGCTGAGAAGGTTCAAAAGTGTGGATTTTCCCGAGTTCGTATCCCCGAATATTCCTATGTGAACGCGATTTGCCTTAGCAACGCCCTCGCTCTTAAAATCTAAAATCTCTTTCTCCATCTTCAATCTTCTTTAGGAATTTCCTTGTCTTTTCAATAACAGCAGGGTTTGTTATGGTCTTCATTGATTCTTCGATGACCTGATTTCCCTTTGCCTTTATCTCTTCGTCACCGTAGTCTTCGATGTATTCCTTTAGGGTTATCAAAGCGTTCGGATGACAGCAGTTTACTATCTGTCCACTCTTTAGAAGGCTCATGAACCTGTCTCCAGTTCTTCCTTCTCTATAGCAGGCTGTGCAGAAGCTTGGAACATGTCCTAGCTCAAGTAGCCAGTCTATAACGTCATCGAGTGGCCTTGTATCTGAAATATCAAATTGTGCGGATTCTTCCTCTATATCTTTGATATATCCTCCGACAGCAGTCTTTGATCCACCAGAAATCTGACTAATGCCAAGCTCCAAAGCCTTACGTCTCATTTCGACGCCTTCTCTTGTCGATATAATCATTCCTGTGTAAGGAACTGAAATTCTTATTAGCGCAATTAGCTTCTCGAAAATCTCATCGTCAAGTGCATTTGTAAACTCATTTGTATCGATGTCATCTGCTGGACAGATTCTTGGCATTGAAATCGTATGTGGTCCAACGCCATACTTTGCCTCTAGGTGCTCTGCGTGCATCAAAAGTCCTACGAGCTCATAGTGATAGCTCTCTAGTCCGTATAGAACTCCAAGTCCTACATCATCTATACCGCCGTCCATGGCTCTATCCATAGCCTCTGTATGGTAAGCGTAGTTCGCCTTTGGTCCTGTCGGATGCTGACGCTCGTAGTTTTCCTTGTTATATGTTTCCTGGAATAGGATATATGTACCGATTCCTACTTCCTTTAGCTTGCGATAGCTTTCAACATCAGTTGCTGCGATGTTTACATTTACTCTTCTAATTGAGCCGTTTCTATGCTTTGTATCATAGATGGTTTTGATGCTTTCAATAACGTACTCTAGTGGATTGTTTATCGGATCCTCGCCAAGCTCAAGCGCGATTCTCTTATGTCCCATGTCCTGAAGTGCAATAACCTCTGCACGAATCTCATCCTGTGTCAGCTTAAGTCTAGGTATGTTCTTATTCTTAGCATGGTATGGACAGTATACGCATCCGTTTACGCAGTAATTTGATAGATAAAGCGGTGCGAACAGTACGATTCTATTTCCGTAGAAGCGAGTCTTAAGCTCCCTTGCAATCTGCTTCATCTCAGCTATTATTTCTTCGTTTTCACTATGTAGAAGTACAGATGCTTCTCTATGTGTAAGCCCCTTCAGGTTTCTAGCTTTCTCCAAGAGCTCTCTCTGAAGCTCAATATTATCCTTATTTTCTCTTCCATATTCTATCGATGCCAGAATCTCAGCGTCGTTAATAAATTCCTCCGCCTTACTGCTCTTTACATCGTATTTTATGGCTTTTTCATTCTTTATTTCATTCACTATAATCACCCCTGTCCATCACCAGCTCTGAGCCGATGCTTTCAAATATTTCTCCTAGCTGCTTCAGGTTTTCTGCCGCCTCAACCTCAAAACAAGCTTTATCATTATATAAATTGTATTCTCTTCGTCTATATGTCGGTGTTAGGTTTGGCATATACACGTTTGCTGCAACCTCTATCGCTCTGTCTCGAGCCGCCTTTGATAGCGTTGCAAGCGAAGTAGTCGCTGGAAGATTTGCATGTGGAAACATTACCCTTAAAATCGCCAAAATAAAGACCGTAAGCTCAGCTGATCCGCTCGCCTCGTTCTCAAATGGCGTTCCGCTAGCTGGAACAAATGGCCCTATGCCTATCATCTCTGGATTTAGCTTTCGCAAAAACAAAAGATCCTCTGCGAGGTTTTCCTCCGTCTGATACGGACTTCCTACCATTATGCCTGAGCCTGTCTGAAACCCTAGCTTCTTTAGGTTCTCTAGCATATGTAATCTGAAATCCTGATCCATATCTCTTGGGTGTAACTTGTAGTAGTGCTCCTTGTCCCTCGTTTCATGCCTGAGAAGGAATCTGTCTGCACCTGCCTCCTTATATGCCTTTAGCATCTCAAAGGGCTTTTCTCCAACCGAAAGCGTTATCGCAGTCTGTGGGTTAATCCTCTTGATTTCTTTGATAACCTCTATGAGAGTCTTATCTGAAAATCCAGGATCCTCACCGCCCTGTAAAACAAAGCTCTTAAACCCTAGCTTAGTCCCAAATCTAACCTGTTCATAGATTTCCTCTGCGTTAAGCCTGTACCTCTTCGCATTGCGATTTGACCTTCGGATGCCACAGTAGTAGCAGTCGTTTCCGCAATAGCTTGAGATCTCTATGAGCCCTCGCACATACACCTTGCGGTGGAAGTTTTCTACATGTATTTCCTTCGATATCTGAAAAAGCTCGTCCTCAATCAGCTCCCTATTCTTAATGAGCTCGACAAACTCAGCCTTTTCGAGAGTTCGATCTGTCTGTAATTTGCGAAGCAGCATCAAAATATGTTCTTTTTTCTCGTTTTGCATCATACTGCCTCCTCTACACATATTGATTCCCCTCAGAATAGGAATTATAACATATTTATTGCATCATAAAACATTGTGGCAGGGAAAAATTCTATAAGGAATCAAAATAGCTTAGATGTAGTTACTCTAGGGGATTGACCTTTGAGATTAATTATTGTACTATTTGGAATATAGATAAGATTAAGAGTCGGTTTAGTAACTTTTTTATTTTAGAGAGGTGATTCTATATGTATGCGAATAACATCATAATTGCAAAAGATACGCTTGGAAATGAATGGGAATTTGGCAATTTATCCTGCGCTTCTAGTTCAGAAAACCTTAGCTATGCCAATCTTACAGATATTAAGTGGTCTGGTACAGAGCTAACTCTATCCCATAACGGAGTAACTCGAAGCTTTTACTTTAATACACCTACGGATGCTGCACACATTTCAGATATTATTAAATCAGTCTCTCAAAACCCAGAAAAATATAATAGAGCAAACAGTCTTGATTCCGGTGATGATTATTTAGAAAATGCCGATATACGCAACTTGCTCGTTGAAACCGTAATACATCAACGCAATATTGATAAAAAATTAAAGACAGTTACCACCATCCTCTATATTTGGATTACAATTGTTATCGTGTCAATTGTTATTAGTTTATTGGTTTCCTTCGGTTCTCTATATAAGATATCAACCTCCTATGATAACTATGGAGATACTCAAATTAACAATATCCTCGAAAACAAAGGCACGCAAAATGAAACCGAAACGAACGATCCCTATGAAAACGAAGACACGCAATTAGATGAGGATTATAATTGGGACGATAACTAACTATCAGACTTAAGCAATGGAAGATTAAGCATACATATTTTGTGAACTAAGGAAATACCCTGTGCGAGCGCAGGGTTTTACTTTGTTATTTTAGGTATTTTCCAAAATACTTTTCTACTAATTCCTTGTCGTATCCATCTTCACCTCGCCAGTAGGTTACATATGTCCAGTCGTGCTTTGATGGCTCTCCCCTGTCATATGACTTAGGAGCAAGGATTCCTATACATGCTAATATCTCTATTATGACGCTTCTCTCGTCTTTATTTGCCTTCAGAATAGAAACTTCTGCTAGCTTATTTCTGAGCGCGCCCGGATGGTCATTATCCTCACAGCTTGATGCAGTATCAAGTATGGCCTTTAAGATTTCGACATCTTCTGCCGTTGGTTCCGGAATGTCCTCTTCAGCAAATCGCTCTAGATCAAAAAGAATATACACTAAGTTTCCTTGACGAACACCGCCCCATTTTATCCTTTCGAAATTTAGGATGTTAAGGTCTTCATTTGTATATTTTTCTTGCCCTATGACACCATACTTGACATCACGACAAACCCTGCAAGTATAACTCACACGCGTTACTTTCCCATTTTCGAGAAAACGTCCCGACTCAACAGGTGTATACTTGTGTTCTTTAAAAAGCTTTGCAAGATAGTAGGATGCTGCTGCACTTCGCCAGTCCAACCTCCTTGTAGACAGGCTACATAAAAAGGCTTTCACGACTTTCTCCATACTAATCGTATTTGCTAGCTTAACGATTCTTTTGATGCAATCGTTATGTGATATTGTAATAGGATCAAACATAAGACCTTTTTCCTTTGCATAAGCAAAGTCCTCTGGCGATGTGTATATCTCATTTTGTGACTTCCACCCGCTGGCCCAATATCTGTTAAATAATATTTTCTTTGCTTTTTTGTCCATGTTACACCTTTATTTACCTGTCTCTAAAGTCTCTCTGAGTTCCTTTAATCTAATCCTATATTTTTCTAATCGTTTCAAATCTTTTTCTGTTGGATTTTTTATTCTACTTATATCGGAATTATGCTCCATATCCGCTATCTTTACTCTTAAGGCAATGGGATTTTGTTTCACTCTATTCAAATATTCCTCGTAATCCTCCCCGTCCTTCTTTGTAATTACCGACACAGCCAAAACAACCTCATCTGAGAAACCTGCTTCTCTCAAATCGTTCACAGTGACATCCGTATCCTCTATAACATCATGTAATAACGCAACGATTTTATCTTTTTCCCCAGACAACTTGTTTGACACAGTGAGTGGATGCTTAAAGTAATCTTCTCCGCCTTTATCTTTTTGTCCCTTGTGAGCCTTTGATGCGATATTATATGCCAACTCATATTCATTAATATACATATTTCCAAACTCCTTAGGTTTTCTTGTATAAAACTCACTCTTATTCTACCTCAGTTTTCTTTACAAATCACTATTTTGACGGGATATTCTTTTCGGTGGACGGTATTCCAAGCATGTAAGAGTGTCGATATGGCACTGCAAACGATATCTTTTCCTTGTGGTCCATAGTCTGCGTGACCCTCAACGGATATTCTGTCGTTGCTGTTCATTTTTCTAATCATTGTCTCCTTTTGTCCTTTAGTTAATTTGGGGCGAAAGGCCAGAGTCGAACTGGCATACTTGGAGTCACAATCCAATATCTTAACCGTTAGATGACTTTCACCATAGTTTTTTTGACTTTTTGAAAGCAATAGGGTATTATTTCAATATAAAACATCTAGTTTTTGAGGGCGACCCCCGACCCCTTTAGGTTGGGGAGCGAGTCGCTCTTTTTTATTTCAATATTGACCGTATCTCATTTCCAACTTTTACAATCACAGGACTACTAACAAAAGAAGAACCAGACGCAGATAATTTAAAGAACTGCTTCTAAATCAGAAAGTACTAAAAGCCTTGCACGCCTGAATAGGTATGCAGGGTTTTTAAATATCAAAAATTCAATCTAGTTAAATTTATTTATTGATTCTCTATTTTTAAATATAATATAATTAGCCTTGCTTTTAAAGGGGATTTTGGCGATGTTATGAGCTTATAACCAAGTTCTAAGTTGTATTTTTAAAGAAAGGAAAAACAAATGGCAACAGAATTAACACAATCACTAACATGGACATTCATATCAGAATGCCCTATCCCTGGAGATGTAAGCGATATGCTCGTTAATGGAGAAACTGCAGTTGCTGCATACAAAACCATTAGAGATGTTGCAGTATTTACAAGCAAGAGACTCATTGTCAAAGATGCTCAGGGTTTAACTGGTAAAAAAATTGAAATTTACTCCTTGCCTTACTCATCCATTGTAATGTGGTCTACTGAAAACGCAGGCAAACTATTAGATTTAAGTGCAGAAGTTGAGCTTTGGACAAAGGCTGGTCATGTCAAGGTTAAACTTAGTAAAAACTGCGATGTTCGCAAGTTTGATATACTTATAGCCAATGCAACTTTATAATTAATATTTCTCGGGCTATAGGACAAAAAGTGTTGATAAAAATCGCCATACACATTGATAATTCAATGTCTGTGGCGATTTAATCTTTTTTGAAAGAAGATTAAGGGTGGACAAAAAGTGTTGATGAAAAGTTTCTAATCTATTCAAATTTCAACGTTAAAACGTGGTATATCTTCCTTAGAATTAATGTTCTTGGAGGAATATATTATGAAGCAGGTTAATTGTCCCATTTGTGGATCTAAATGTGTCAAAAATGGCAAACTAAAATCGGGAAACCAAAGATGGCTATGTAAGTCATGCAAAAATGTATTTACACCAAAGATAGACAATGATACTAAACAGCTTCAGCAGTTCCTAGCTTGGTTATTCAGTAAAGAAGTACAAAGTAATATGTCAGGAGGCGGAAGAACTTTTAGAAGAAAAACCTCCAAGTTTTGGGATATATGGGTTATGTCACCAAAGATTGAGGAATCAAAAGATGTACTGTATTTAGATGGAATATATCTATCACGTAAATCGTGTATTTTGATATGCTGTGACAAAGATTATGTGTTAGGGTGGTATCTATGCAGGTATGAGCATTCAGGAGCCTGGGAGGCTCTAATGAGCCGTATAGCAGAACCTAAAGTGGTTGTATCAGATGGTGGAACGGGGTTTAGAAAAAGCCCTTAAGAGAAAGTGGCCTAAGGCAAAGCATCAAAGATGTGTATTTCATGTGTTTTTCACAGGTTAAAAAGATATACGACGAGTAGACCCAATACTTTAGCAGGTCTAGAGCTTTATGCATTAGCTAGGGATCTGTTTGAGGTAAAAAGTATTGAAGATTCAAAGATATGGGTTGATCGTTTTACAGCTTGGATTGTGAAGCATAAGCGTTTTTTAAGCGAAGTAACATATGATGAAAATGGCAAATCAAGACCTAAGCATGAAAGACTGATAAAGGCTGAAAAAAATCAATAATAAGACTGCTTTAATGATAATACTCTATTCACATATCTTGATAAAGAATTAAGAGCTGAGTTTAAGATACCATCGACAAACAATCGAATAGAAGGTGGCGTAAATGCTTGTCTTAGGGAGATGCTACATAACCATAGAGGTTTGTCTGTTGAGAGAAGAATTAAAGCGGTCTTTTGGTGGTGCTATATGCACTCACCAAAACCGCTTTCTGCTTCTAAAATATTAAAAACAATGCCTACAAACAAGAGCATAGATGATATTTACAAGAAGATGACTGCTAAGAAACAACTAGAAAATACTATCCCTATGTGGGGAGATGCAGTTGTATGGAGCGAGCTACATCATTCAAGTAACTATCCGGTTTATTGGGATTAGTCATCAACACTTTTTGTCCTATAGCCCTATTTCTCTCATTGGAGAAGTTTCCAATGCTAAAACAAACGGCTGAATGCAACGATTTCACTGCGTTCAGCCGTTTTATATTAATGCTATATTTGCTCTTGCTCAATGTCATATCTGACCTTAAATTCTAGTAGCTCAACAACGTAAGCTGGTGGATTTCTTTTCTCCGTTTCCCAATCCTGAATAGTTCTCACTGGAATATTGTACTTCTTTCCGAAGTTTACCTGTGAAAGTCCCGTAAGCGCTCTTATTTCCTTTATTTCCATTTACCTTCTCCTGTTTAGATTTCATCTAGCAAGCACTAAAGCCTTGCACGCCTAAATAGGTATGCAAGGCTTTTTCTTCTGGAGCTCCCGAGCGGGATCGAACCGCTGACCTGCGCGTTACGAATGCGAGAAAAAACGTCTAAAATTCAACCTTTATACTATGTGGTGTGCCTATAGGTGTGCTACTTTCCCTCTCAACAAACGAGATTGCTATTAAATATGATCTATCCCTTTTACAATCTCTTTACTACCATTGTTGATTGCGTATTCTATAGCCTTGTCGCTTTGCCAATCACAGTCGTCAAAGATATATACCAGCTTGCCATCTTCTTCCGTCTTGAGCCATTCAGGAATTGGTACATTGTGAATATATGCCGTGATGTCCCATGTCTTATCGTAGAATTTCAAATCGCAAGTATTTGAGGTTTCATCATATTCAGCGTCGGCAAAGTCATATCTGTTAAAAATGCCATCGTCGTATTTTTTAAAGTCCACAAGGTCATAGGAGTCATAATCAATGCCGATATTGCTCCTTAGCTCAACAATATAATCGCTATTAGGCTCATATAAGTCTCTAGCTCTAGCCTTAGCCTCTTCCAAGTCATCGGTTTCAAGATGAAGCCAGGAGTCAGAAATCTCAGGACCATGACAGCCATATTTATTTATATGACTAACCCAAACCTCATAGTCAAGGTGTGCGACTTGTAGCCTAATCCAGCTATAATCAAAATACTGTTTAAAAACAAAGTTAAGTTCTTCGATATAGTCGCAAGTTTCGAGTTCGCTTTTAATCTCCTCAATGTCTATATTTTCCCCTTGCTCAATAAGAAAATTTAAGAACATGCTCACATCTTCCCCACTTGCTGCGTCCTGCACGCTTTCGTATATTGTAGTTTTGTTGATTTTTCCTTCTTCATTCCACTGTACTTTTAACATTTTGTTTCTCCTTTAACCTATTTCGCTTTGTTTTATCTTATGTTTATATTATGCACTCATTGAGTGCATTTATCAAGCCTTTTTTATAAACCTTTTTCTTTTTTTTTGCAATCTGCATCTACTTTAAATTCTAACAGATCTAATATATATTTTGCGGGCTTACGGCTGCCCTGTTCCCAGTTTTGCAAAGTCCTGCGCGGCATTCCGTATTTTTTTCTGCAAACTGTTCTTGACTTAATCCAGTTCGCTTTCTAATTTCTTTTTATGTCCATTCTTTCCCCCTTGATTTCCCTCTGTTTTTTTATTTTATAATTTACAAAGCCTATTTTTAGGCTTTGTTTTTGTTTTTAGCCGCCCTCTTAATCCTTTCGGATGAGGGCGGTTTTTCTTGATTTATTTAACTATTATTAAAGTTATTGTAGTAATGCGAGAGAGAACTTCTAAAATCCAACTTTTATCCTATGCGGCGTGCTTATAGGTGTGTATTAGCTAATTTTGTATAAAATCATATCTCTCCTTGAATTCAAGCTACTTCCTCCTATTCAAAAATTCCCCGTTACTGCAACTGCGACTACAACTGCGACTATCAAATAAATCTTCATTTTTTGTTTTACATTGATGATTTTTATATGTTATATTTATGGTAAGGAGCCCCGAGGGCTTTTCCTTACCGGGTGAGTAACCAAGTGATTAGTCCACTTACTACTCCAGAGATGATACCAGAAGCTGTGTTGATTGCAAACTCTTTCAGTTTCTGGTTTTTCTTTTTGTTTCATCAATGTTTCCTCCTTCCTTATGTTTATATTATGCACTCATTGAGTGCATTTGTCAAAGCTTTCTTTTATAAACTTTTTTTATTTTTTTGCAATAAAAAGAGGGCCTATGCCCTCTTATCTGTAGTATTTTGCAAGTTCCGCCTGTACCTCGTTGTAGTCTACACCTGCAGCTGCCACTCTCCTTACTCGGTCGCTACCAGTTCCCCAATCTTGGCCGTAACCATGCCAAATTTGATGTGCGATTTCTGCTGCCGTCAGACTTGTGTTTGAGCCTGTCTTTTTGATGTGACTCGCTGGCATTGCAGCTGTGACAACTCCACCTCTGCCGATTACGATACGATTTGCATTTGACACTTCGATTACTTCATACTCTCCACTTACAGCAAGGCTCGTGCCGTTCACGTCAATAGGATTTGTCACTACAACCTTGTCGCCTACTGCAAAACTGTCGCTTGGAGTAACGGTTGGTGCAATCTGTGGAGCTGGCGCAGTATCTGATAGGTTTGTGTGATTAAAGCCGTTCGATTTTATCAAAGCTGGATAGTCAATATTAGCGACATTGACATCCACGCGTCCTGATACGCCAGCAACACTACCATCAGAGCTATACTGCCACATACCACATTCGTAGCTTGGTGCACTTGTTCCCCATTGCGCTAGCCATAAATCATACTGACTAACATCACTGAAGTTGACCCTTGACTGTATATAGTCAGGATTGAGGTAGTTTGACATATAGTATCCGTACTGCTCCATTCTCTTGCAAAATGCGTCAATGATAGCGGTGTTTAGTGCTCTCGTTGGAGTCACTCCACTATCACGCATATAGCGCTCTGAATCATACTCAAAGTCGCAAGCTACTGGCATATCAAATGTGCCTTTGTATCTTTCTAGCAATCCTACAAATACGTCCGCGTTCGCTTTCGCCTGCTCTTCATTAAGTGCGTATATGAACCAATACGCACCGATGTGCAACCCTGCTGCCTTTGCTCTTTCTACATTCTGCGAAAATCTCTCGTCCTCATATCCATAGCCGTAGCCAGCTCTTATCATTACAAAGTCTATTCCACTTGCTTTGACTTGATTATAATCAATTCCGCCATTGTGGCTTGATACGTCGATTCCTTTCATTGTTTCCTCCTATTCTAGGTCCTTGAAGTCTTTAACCTCTTCAGTTTTATCTAATTTTAGTAGTTGTTTAAACATTTGATGCAGTCCTGTGCTTGCAAGGCCGCTAATTGCACCTCCCACAATCACCTCTAACGTAATTGACCATGTACTTATACATCCAAGTACCGCGCCCACGATCGCCAGTGTTGTTGGAATGTACTTGTTGTCCGAAGGCAAGTACATTTTCATCAGATATCCGATGATCAAGCATGCCACGAGAACAAGTGGCATAATAAGTTTTGGTATAAATTCAAGATTCATAGTTTACCTCCTTCTTGAATAAAAAAACGGCCTTTAAGCCGCAACGATTAACAAACTATTTAAACATTACAATTATCCTTTAATGGTAATTGCTTTACTTCATTTATGACTTTTTCAGCAGTCCCATTTCCGCCTAGTCTTTATAAGGGATGTATAAGTAGTCAACAAGGTTTTCATACTCGTCTCGAGTGATGCATCCTCGCTTAATATAGCACTCTCCGAGATAGCAGATTCTGTCGTGCCCAAGACCGCGCATCATCATTGCATAGTCGCTCTTGCGCTCCATGTACCTCTGCACTATCATGCTTATAAAACTCCAAAGCCCCGTTGATGCAAATACTGCTATTATTATCGCTCTTTCCATACCTAACTCCTTTACTTATCCTTTTCGATTAGTTCCCAATCCGATTTTTCTGGGTTCGAGACATTCTTGTCTTTTAGCGATCTATATAGTTTGTTGTAATAGATTACCATGTCGCCTTTTTTTGTAGGTTTTGTCTGCTGCCCAAAACTCTGCACCTTTATACCACTTGTCATAATCGCTTGCGTTTCCAAGTTCCTCTTCAATCCATAGGTTGCGATCATTGAGCGGAATATTTTCATATGTAGAGTTGTGTGCCTTTAGCGAGCGATAGAGCTTGTCGCTGTATACAACGTAGTGACCTGGCGGATAGTACGAGCACACCTGCCACCTTTCTACTAAAGACAATATCGCTTTTCTATTTTTTTCAAGCTTGAGCAGTGAGTTAATCAAGAGATTTAAGGACTCCAGTCTCTGCTCGTCCAGGTTCTTCGATGTATCTACTATCTTCGTTATACTTGACAGGTCTTTTTCTGCCAATATTCCGAACACTGTATTCCCATCTTCTCTTGTTGCAGTGAATGAGTATCCTCCATTGGCAGTTTTTATAATGTTCAATGCTTTCATTTATTTGTACCTCCCATAAATTCGTACGAATGGCAGCTCTTCAGGAACTTGGTTCGCTGACACCCCTCTATTTTGCATTAAGTGTATTATCTGGATTCTGTCTGTTTTTGCGACGGCACCGCATGTAAATATTCCTGCGTTGTAATGCCCTGTGACTTGTACATTGTTAACGGATTTAAACAATTCGTTTGGCAATATCAAATCTCCAATCCATCTAAACAAGTAGGGATTTACTTGTGTCATATTTACAGGCGTAATTTGCTTTATTTGACACGATGCCTCACAGGTTCCATCCGAATACTTAACCACTTCAAACTGGCCTAGCTTTTCAATTTTAATCGGTACTCTTAGTCCAAGCGTTTGTAGGACTTTACCAAGTCTTACATCTCCACTTTCTGTATTTGTAAGCAGCTTGATGACTTGTAACTCTGCGGGTTTCAAGTCGTAAGCGACTCCTTTTCCACTAAATTCCTTATTAAATCTTGTCGGTATGTCGATTTCAAATAGGTCCGGCTGCTCTGCAACTTTTCCTATTGCCATACCTCTTCCGCTTTGATTGTAGTCAACTAAAGTAAACGCCGTTCCTATTGGCATGGTATACTCAGTAGTTTCAAAGTCATCTCTAAGCGATACTTTTATTTCCCATGAATAATCTCCATGGCATGGAAGAACCTTGCTGCCCGATGTTTTAAATGTGCTCAAAACTTCAGTTTCCTGCACCCCATCATAACTTCCTTGCCTAGTCAGCTCATACTCGATTATCTTTGTATTTTTGTCATTCACATTCGCAATATCAGCACTATACTTTATGTTGACATAGTTCCCAGCTGCATCCGATTCTCCGTTTGCTTTACATCTTTCTACCTTTACACCCGTTAACACGGGTGCATGCCAATCTATTATTTGCAGTTCTTTTGTGACCGTGATTGTGGAATCTCGACTGTCTGTGATCGTTGCTTCGATTGTTATCTTGTCTTTTTGTGGAGTCAAACTTGACTCGTCCACTGATGGTGATTCTCCATTGATTTGAGCCGTTCATCTTTTTTTGTTGCCCTATATCTGTACTCTGGCTTTACCGCTATTTTTATTTTAGATTGGTGCTTTACATACCCACCATACTTCTTGTTGCACTCGGTTTCGTCTTTGTCTTCAATCGTTGCGCTAGGCAGCATATCAGATGATGGTTTTACCGTAACCAGTGGCGCGTCAATTCGCCCAAGATTTGTACTGCCGTTAAATGTAAAAACCCTTATAAGCAATTTGATATTTGAATCAGGAAACTTGTCTTTCCACGACTCTGGAAGTGTCCACGATGTGTCGGTTTGGATTTTATCCGCTATTTTTATTAATGAGTTAATATCATTATTAACCCCAACATAGACGTCGTGTGTAAATGCAGTTGATTTTCTATGAGTATAGATGTCAAACGATTCTCCAAATGTCACCGTAGATTTTGATGTTGTCGGAGAAGATGCACGTGGTATAGTTGTTAGCGTTGCCGAATTTGACGCTGTAAGTACACCTACAACCCTCGTATCAAAGCTTGCGGATGCATATAGAGTTTTTGAACCGTCTGGGTTATGCGGAACCCAAACCCCAACACTATGTATTACCTGCGAACTTCCATTTACTCTGTAATGTCCAGAGAATGGATAGTTAACTCCATTTACTGTAAGTACCCCTGTGCCGTTAGTATGCTCTGCATAGTAACCATTTGATGCATGTACAGACAGATAAACTGCCATATAGCTTTGATTATTAACGATGTCCTGTTGCCCAGGGCTGAATTGTATTGATAGCCAATATCCCATTTTAATTCACCACCTTTAAGAAGCTAGATTTCCGTTTTCTCGCGGGATGAACGCGAACTTACCTAGTCTAAGACTGTTTATAAACTCACCATCCACTGCGTAGAATTGTCTATTTTGCCAGTATGCGATTTCCGCTCCATTTTCTATAAATTTAATCTTGTCGTTCTCGATTTTGAGCGTAAGGGGATTACCTTCCGCTCCAAGTACAATATTTCCATTTTCAAATCTTATGTATTTGCGTATTTTCTCAAACTCTGCCGTACTTCCTGCGATTGCTGCGTCAAGATTTTTGCTTAGTCTTTCGAAGTTAAAATAAATGCCCTCGGTTGTTTGCGTGATTGAACTTTTTATCTCACTTATGATTTGATCCACTAGCATGGATCTCGACTCTACTTGCTTTATAATCGTATCTTGCGTTTGTGATATCTTCGTTGACGTTTCCTCCGAAAGCGACGACACCTTACTATTGATTGATGCATTAGAAGTTAAATCTAATGCTTGGCCAACATCCGCAGAAAGTTTATTTGTGGTAATGGAATTTTGCAACAACTGCATCTCCCATGAGTCCATCAGCCGTGGCAGCTGTTTTCCAAATCCACTCACCGTTTTGCTTCTTTTCGTTAGAAATAAGCATCTTGCCAGCACCAATATAAATCACCTTTGACGGATTTTGATTTATTTGTCTATCAAAAGAATATAGCCCTGCAGGCAATCCATATTCGTTGCCGGCTTTTAAGTCGTAGTTATACCCATCTTCGCCAAAATATTGTTTAGTGATTTTTGAAAGAACCTCTTCTCTGACGGATGTGATTCGGTTGTTGATTGTTTCTTGCGTTTTCTTAAATTCGTTTCTGATAGACTCATCAAAGCTTTTTGCCACTGTTCCAAACTTAAATGTTTTAGAGCCATCCTGTACAACTTCTTTTATAATACGTACCTCTGCAGCAAATCCTATTTCATCATCTATCACCTGAACTCTGTCTCCGAACGAGCAATCAATATTTAAATTAACAGCCTCAACTGTGTACTCTGCTTTCGGTTGACTTAACATTACGAGCTCTTTTTTTGTCGTTTCCAGTAATTTGGCTTTATCGGTCTCCTCTTCGTCAACAAAGAAACCGAAAATGTGCTTTTTTTCGTTTTCTTTTCCTACTCCATATTTTTCTTTTGCCTCAAGATTTTCGACATATGATTTTCCGTTGTTTATTTCTGCAAAATCTATACGCCTTCCATATCCGCCATCTTCTTGCTCTTCACCTTTTCCAAATCCGTATAGCGCGGTGATTATTGAGTCTGAAGATATTCGCCTTGTAAATTTAGTTATATTCTTTCCAAATTCAAGTCTGCTGATTGACCTAACTCCTTGCTCTCCGATAACGAGAATCCTCTTCGTTATATCAGCTCCTGACATTTCGTATTCTGCATGCCATTCTACGTTATAGTCTTGTACTACCTTGCCTAAAGCTTCAAACGCAGAAATGTGATAAAAGCTGTTTGTTTGTGTGTGGCTTAAATCGTAAGTCGGAATAACTTTAAGCGTCCATCGAGTATCGGTAAGCAAAGATTCTATCGCTGCCTTTACATTGCCTTGCGGTCTTTTGTCAACGACGGGTACTCCTTCAATTTCTTTTAGCGATTCCTGGCAATAGTAGCGATATTCCTTAGTATCTCCGCGACTGTATTCGGAGTCAATGATGATGAATTCCAAAGGCTTTTCATTATCGTTGATGATAACTCTATATCCTTTTTCAAAATCAAGCTCACTGTCAAACTCTAGAGTTTTTAACTTTCCGATTTCTTTTGTCAGCTCATAGATTTCATCTATTGCATTGATTTGCTTTTCGTTTCTATCGTAAACAAAAATCATAGCGCTATCACCTCGCGATATGTCGTGTTTGTCGCACCATTAGATACGAGCATTACCGTTTTCCCTTTTTCGAAGCTAAAGAACCTGGAATCCGTACTTAGTTCAACATGCTTTCCATTCTGTGTAGCAGTCTTATTTTCAAGATCTATGATGATTGCGCTTGTGGTATTAAGTGCAGTCATCTTAAGCGTATGCCCTTTACCGTCCTTAAGCATCACATTTAAAGCGCTTGGCACGATAGATATGGTTGCAAAATCTGTACTGATAATTCCTTGATTGTCTATCGTCAGCTTGCCGTTCTTCTCTTCGCCGTACCACAGCCCATCAAGGTTAACAAACGTCAATGATAGCAGCCCGTTTTTAAACACGTATTCGTCTTCTGCTTCTGCAAGAATTGCTCTACAATACTTGCCATTTTCTATAAGCGAAATAGGGCTATCAGAAAATGATAGCCCTACAATTTCATCTATTTGCTTTTTTGTTTCCGCCCTCGACAATTTGTCATGAATCCTTATCTTCAGAGTTACTTCCTTTAACTGTCTTTTTCTCCCTTGAACGCGAGGCTGCCTATTTGCAATTTCGTGGTAAAGGATATCATTTGACAGTTTGCTATACTCTATCGATTCGATTGTGCCGAGCTTGTGCAACTGTGTGCTGTTTATAATAACTTCATTGTTTATCATATCAAGCCTCCAGCAAGCTTGCGTCTATTTGACTCAAGAGCAAGCCTGCGTTCTATTTCATCCGCGATTTTACGGATATCTGTATCATCTCTAACTGTCATGTTTGCAATATTGATTGTGACACTTCCGTTAGGCTGCGTTGGATTAACTCTTTTAACAGCGTCGTCCAAAAACTTGTCTAATTTGTGAGTTGGTAACACCGCCTCTCTACCTGCTTCTCCGACACCTATAAGGCTAGGCTTATCAAAGATTCCGCCTTCTTTATACCAGCTTACACCTATTTTAGGTGGAAACGATTTGCTCAGTGGATTGATTGAGCCACTGATACTAAAATGTGGTAAAGGTAGATGTGGCCACTTAAACCTAAAATTAAACAGTCCCTTGATTTTATCAATTGCAGCCTTTACTAGATTTGCCGCTCCATTTACAGGCGTCATTATGGCATTTTTTATCCCTTCCCATACGTTCGCAGTCGTCTGCTTTATGGAGTTCCAAATATTTACGAATGTATCTTTGATTGCATTTAGCTTATCTCTTGCCGCGTTGACGATAGATCCAAATATTGATACCATCGTATTTTTTATCCCGGTCCAAATCGCTGGAAGCAAATTTGCTAATCCTGTCTTAAACGCATCGATAATTTGCGGCAATGCTGCAATAAGTGCTTTTGCAACAACTGGGATTGCTTTCACAATTTCAATAAATAGCGTTATAGCTCCCTGTATTAATATAGGTATTAGTGTAGGCATCGCATTTATGAGCGTTGTCACAAGCGATGTGAATCCTTGTATCACTAATGGTATTATTTGTGGTAATGCATTTACTATCGCTTGAAATAATGTTACGGCACCATTAACTAGTATTGGTATTAAAGTTGGCATTGCGCTTACTAAACCATTTATTAGTGTCACGAATCCTTGAATTAGCTGTGGTATTATTTGCGGTAATGCATTTACTATTGCCGTAAATAGTGTCACTGCAGCATCAACAACCATCGGCAGCATTTTTAAAATGGCATCTAACACTTGTGGGAGTAGCGCCACAATTCCATTGACTATGCCTGGCAACTTGCCAACTATATTAGTTATGAATCCATTAATCTTGCCGCTCAACTCTTCTACACTTAATCCTGTCTTGGATAGTATTAATGCAAGAGCTGCGATTGCAGAGATGATTAGTATTATCGGATTTGCTTTTAAGAAACCAAAAACGCCCTTTAGTCCTGCTCCTAAACCAGGCATAATTTTAGATAATCCACTAAAAGCTAAGCCCATTTTTGTTACAAGGCCTCCAACAATAAGTAGTGTCGGTGCTATGACTGCAAATCCACCACCGATTCCAGTTATTATCGCGAGCGTTCTGCCACTCAAATTTGAAATTATTCCCATGAAATGACTGAATACCTCTTGGACTTTTTGTGATTGCAGGAACTAAATACGCTGCAAGCTTAGAACCAATTTGCTGAAAAGCAGTTGTTGCAATAAACTTCATTATATCGATTTGATCATTAAACGCATTTGCTTGATCTAAAGTTTCTTGATCAACAAACTTTATTTTGTTCTTTTTTTCATCGTGTCTGTCACAAGCTTATAGGTCTTGCCCATGTCCTCAATCATCGGATTTAATGCAGTTGCACTTTTCCCAAAGATTTGCATCGCTAGTGCATCTCGTTCCGTTTCGTTTGACATGGTTCCAAGTTTTTGGATGACTTCTTGAAACACTTCATCTTGATTTCGCAAATGTCCATCTGCACCTTTGACATTAACCCCTAGCATGTCAAAAGCTCTTGCAGCATCCCCTGTTCCCTGCGATGCTGATAACATATTCTTCTTGAGTTTAGTCTGCGATTTGGCCATGTCTTCAACTGATACATCTACAAGATCTGCGCTTGCTGCATATAGCTGTAGTTGTTGGGTGTTTATGCCAGATGTCTTTGACAGCGTATTTAAGTCATCAGCTGCTCTTCCAGCTTTACTGCTAATGCTCCAAGTCCTCCTGCGACTGCTGCTCCTAGCTTGGATAATGGTGCTAGTGCATGGCCAGCAGCTGTAATCTTTCCGCCTACGTCCTGGAACTGTGATCCAAGTTTACCGAGTGGTGATATTGCTGCTTCAGTCTTTTTGAGCTCCGCATTAAAATACTTTGCTTGTGATTCTGCTTGGATTATATTTCTGCGCACCTCCATGTATTCACTCGATGTCTTATCAACTCCGGATGCATCCAGGCTTCTTTGCGCTTCCTTAAACGCCTCAAGTTTTTCTTTCGTCTGCTCAATTTTTCTCTTCAGTTCAATCTGCTTTTGGCCGAGCAGCTCTATATTGCCAGGATTGAACTTCAAAGCCTTGTTGACAGCCTTTAAAGAGCCGTCTACTCCTTTGGTTTCGTCCTTAATTTTATTCAAGGCCTTGCTCAGCTTTGTCGTCTCTCCCCCTGAACTCAATCGTGATACCTTTTATGTCTCCAGCCATCAATTACCTCCCTAGCGCATCCCAGTCTGCTTGCGTTGCTTGTCGCACTGTAGGATTTGCGCCTTCCGCTTTATCCCTATCATTCATCTTTTCGAACTCGTTATATTCGATGCAGTAATCAACGACTTGCCCTATTTCCATTTCGGTTATGCCTTCATAACTTAGCCCTCTTGAAATCGCACCAATTAAGATTCCATCTGTGCTGATTTTTGTTGCGGTTTCTGCTTTTGCCATTTTGACCATGTCCTGAAGGCGTTTTTAAGTTTTTTTGAGCTTACCATTGATTTTTGTTAGTAGTCCTGCTACCGCTGGAGCTATAAGGTCAATAGGAAATTCTTCCTGTTGTTCCACCCAGTTTTCGAATGGTACTATCTCTTCTCCATTTTTCTTGCGAGCGTTTGCGTCCATCGCCCATACAATCTGTAGAAATGTAGTTAGCTCTAACCCTGCTAGTGAAAGCATTGCTGATTCCACTTTATCGGAATCCATATTTGCAATTTTTTCTTGAACTGTCTCGCCCTCACTCTCTCCGAGCATATTGATTGCTATATCTACGCCTGCTGAAATTAGCGGCAGAATGTCCGGGAGAATATCTCTCCCGAACTGCCCTCTATAAATCAGCAACCAGTTAATTGAACTATCGATTTTAATGGAATTATCCTTATCGATTTTTATAGTTTTGATTGCCATATATCCCCCTACTCGTTTTTAACAGCCGGAATGGTTGGTGCGCTGAATACTGTTTCGTAACCAGTGTCACCCTCTGCATATGAAATCTTGATAACACCTGTTTTGTTGTCGCCTGTAACTGTAATCGGAAGTGTCTCCTCTTCAACCTCTTTGCCTTCCTCGATTGTCTTATGTTCTCTTTTAATTGCTCCTAGTGAGGCATTGAAGAAGATATGTCTCCTTCTATTCTTGTCGCCCTTCCCTTCAAATGCGAAATAAACCTTTTTTGAAACTCCTCCCTTGATTTGAGCAATCCCTCCATCAGCCATTTCCTTGAAGTTGAGAAATGCTGTTTTGAACGCGTCAGGAAATAGCGCCATGTTAAGCTCTCCCGTCATGCCGTTATCATTGAAGTCGCTATAGTAGACGACGTCATCGGCAAAGAATTTTTGATTCCTCTGAGTCTGCGTCCAGGCTTAGCGCTCTCATTCCTGGAACTGCCATTGATGGCCCTAGCTTTGCGGCTCCGTGTTCGTCAAGTTCGTATATTCCGATGTGAAAATTTGATGTACCAAATTCAACTTTATTTTTATTCATGTTTCGTTCCTTTCTGATCTAAACTTCGTAGTAGATCACGTATAAATCCTCAGACTCTATATATACGTCTTCAGATTTCTCGTACAAAAAACCACCGTCAAGCAAAAGCTTTTCGATGGTTTCTTCCTTTTCTTCGTTTTTGGTCTTGAAATAATATTCTAACCTGTACTTGTTAGCTTTGTGGTATTTTGTATCATCAGCACTTAAAGACTTTTGCCCTGCTCCTAAATACACAATAAACGGTGGCTTCGGAGCGTTTTTAAACACTCCATATGCCACCGGTATTCCAGCTCTTTTTAGTAGATTTTGAAATGTCATAGCTTCTCCAATTCATCAAGCAACATTTGCTTTGCTGCACTCTCTGCCGGTTTGATGTGAGGCCTTGCTGCGACGCGTCCATACAATCCATATTGGTTTTTTGAAATGTGTCCTCGCTCCAGCAAATGAGTCAAACTTCCTTTTTTGTTGTATACTATAGCACGACCTTGCGAATTGCGTTTCAGGGTCCAGCTCTTAGCATAACCGCCTTTCTTTCTCGGACTTGTTTGCTTCAGCACATTAACTGTTTGCCTAGCCACTCTTTGGATTGCTTCATCAGTTTTCCTGTCGAGCTCGCTAGAATAATCATCTAGGATTTTACTCATTTGAACTTCAATAGAATCACACATTTCTTTCGAACCTTTCCTTCACAGTTAGCTCTATGGTGTTTTTCGCGATAAACGTCCTAATCACGTCATATAGCTTGCCTTCGTATCTAACAATCTTTTGATTATCATAATCGTAATAGTCAGCTAAAACGAGCTTAAACTCTGGCTTTAATGATACAACAGCGGAATTGTAAAACTCTTGCTGTCCGATTGATGTTCTTTTACAAAAAACTTCCGTCCATTCATACCCTGGTACTTCGTTTAAGTATTCATCTTGCGTCAGTGTTTCTTTCCCCAACTCTGCTATTTCGTTATACATCAGACACCCTCTTATTTTTCCTCAATCCATCTGCGTGGATTTCGTAAGCTCTATGATACTTGTCAATGAGCCGTTCATCTTCTGTCATTTGCCAATGGCAATAAATGCAAATTGCCCTATTTACCAGCGCATTATCTTTATCATTTACAACATCTTTTGCTACACCCATTCTTATTAAGTCCATTTCTGCTGCCGTGATTGTTGATTCAATTTCTGCATCTAATTTGTCATGCCTTATTCTAAGACTGTTCTTGACAGATTCCTTTCTGCTAACCATTGATTATACTCCTTGCTGCGCCAAAAATTGACTTATTATCTCCGATTTTAGTGTCGCTATGATGCCATAATGCCTCTCCCCTGCTATCTTTTTGATCTGTTCGATAGTCAGTGCGTTAAGTTCCTGGTGCGTGTACTTGTGCGCACTACCCGCCAAGGCGGCAGGGGATTTTATTCCCCCGGCTTAAATGTAACCTTGACAAATGCGTTAGGATTCTCGAGCCCACCATCAAAGATTTCATCACCTGTGATGATTGTGTTTGCAGTCTTTGCTTCGAGCGACTGGAATATCTCAAGCGGTGCGTGTGTGTTTGCAAGCAGTGCGCCTTTGACTCCGAAATATGCCACGTTGTCAGCAAGATTGCTGTCTTTTTTTACTGTTGCGCCGTAGATTCTACCCTGTACTATAGGATCCGCCATAGGGTTTGGGATGAATGCCTTTGTGCCGTCTCCATCCTTTATCCCTGCAAGACCTGTCCATATAGTCTTTGAGTTTGCATATACGACAACCTCTCCATCTGCATCAATAAGGCTCATGATTGCTCTGATTGACTCATCAGAGTATGTCTTCTCTGTTAGTATATTTGCAGCCGCTATGCCCGAGTTATCTACTTTTGTAGCTCCTGAAGGTGCAACATTATCAAGTCTTGCGATTAGCACCTTTTCCTTCGCAACTCTAATTCTGTCTGCAAGGTGCTTTACTAGCCAGTCCTCGAACGCATCTATGCTCTGGAACTTCATCTTTCTCGTGATTGTGACATGCTTTTTAACCTCTACTCCAGTTAGCGGAATCTGGATAAATGCATCCTCTTCATCCTCGTTCGCTGTGCCTTCGGCAACACCAGTTGCATCTCCAGCTTTAATTTCTGTATGTCTTACGAGTGCAAAACCTTCCTCGATTCCAGATTGTGTAGCATCATCAAGGATTGGTGAGTCGTTGCGTACAAGGCTTGTTATCTTATTTACAACCGTTACAGGTACAACCGCACCAGTGTTTGCTGTTGTAAATGTAAACGCACGTGTCTCCTCTTCAGTTAGCTTTCCAAATAGATGGTTTCCTCTCTGATCAACGGCAATGGTTTTCAGCCATGCTCTGCGATACACCTCACTGTCAGCGCCCTCTGACTCGTCCTCAGTTGATGCGCTTCTCTCTACGATTGTTGCTCCGCTCACACCGCCATTAATCATCGTAGCTTCTTTAGTTCTCTGCTCAAGCTGCACGAGTTCTTTTTCCCTCTGTTTCAGCTCTTTCATCTCATCGATGAGATTTCTCACCTCGTCAGCGCTTTCGCTCTTTGCTACAAGTGCATCAATTTCCTTTAATCTTTCTCTTAATTCCTTTAGATTCATTACTTTTTCCTCCATTTTGATTCTTTCATAGTTATATTTTTCGCGAGCAAGGCTTGCCGCCTTTATGCTTTCCGCTTTGCGCAATTCGCTTTCCGCTGCAAACGCATTTCTCGCTGATATTTCAGTAGCATCGTATGCTGGGATGTCTACTACAGAAACATCATAGAGCTTATCAATCTCTAAAATCTTTCTTAAAACCTTTTCTGTCCCTGTTTCCGCATCCTCGGTATATACATACTCTGACTTTCTGACTGTGAATGCAAATGACATCTTATCGAGAATTCCTCGCTTGATGTCACGATATAGGCTCTTATGACCCTCGTCATCTTCCCATAGTTCAGTTTCCATGCTTAGCCCTCTATCGTCTTTGAATAGTTTTAAACTATCGTTTCTTGTACGTGCAAACACTCTTCCGCAGTGATTCATGTTGAAGATAACATCGGACATGTCAGCGTTATCAAGAGCTTTTGCATCTATAGTTTCCCAGATTTCCTGATTTCTGTACTTGCAAATCAATGTTTCGCTATCGAAAACAACAGGTCTTCCTGTGATTGTCATGCGCTCCTGTCCTTCCTCAGCAGTCTCTCTTGTCTCAACTTTTCCAATGTTAAAATCTCTAAACTGCACATGTTTGTCTTCAATAAGACGTTTAATATTGTCAAGTTCTGCCATTTAATTTTCCTCCTCTTCACTCTCTTCATTTTCTACAGTTTGAGTTCCGACTGGAGCTGTATCCAGTCTCCTTATAGGTTCATCTCCACCTTGTAATGGTGGCAAGTTCAGCGTCCTTCTCCATTCGTTTGGAGTCATCGCTCCTCTGTCTACCATGTTCCACAAATTGAGTTTTTCGGTTGTCGACATAAACTGAATTGTATTGGCCGAGAATACGATATAGTTGTCAAATCCTTTTTCGCGTTCGGTAAACACCTTGCTTGTAAGTTCTATGGATAATTCCATCAAAAACGGCTCTATACGTGATTCGTAAAATGCCTGCATTTCCTCCGGAGTCTGCTTCGCCATCAAGATGCTGTCGTTAACTCCGTAATATCTCATGATATTTTCTCGGAATTCTTTTATATTTGCGTAATTGCTTACCTGCGGACTTGCCTTCAGCTCCTGGTATTCGTAAGAATTGTCAATTGTTGCAATGCCACCCTCATTTGAGATATTTAAATAGTCTCTTACAAAATCTTCTTTGACTTGCTTTAAATCTCCAGGATCAAGCATGGATTTTGTTGTCTTTAGAATACCTCTTAAATTTGCTGTACTCTTTATCATATTCGAGAGGCCCTCATTTGATGTGTTGAGCATTTCGAGTGTATTTAAGATTGGTGAGTTGCTATCTCCTGAGATGTCATTTTCGTTGTAATCCTTTCGCAGAACCGCAATATCATCCCAATGAAATGTATAGCTTCTGCCTGATTGAGTTTCGAACTTGATATACAGGTTATTCGTCGGACTTAATACTCCTTCAAATGATGTGTAAGGCATTGGATAAAATCCAATAACCTTATTTCTATCATCGCGAATTATAATTATAAAAGCTGTATTCTTGAGCTCTAGCATCGTTCGAATTTTAGAGAGAAAAGCTACGCCATTCATGTATAGGTTCGGACGATCTCTTAGTATTCTCTCTAAACGCTTATCAGAGGAATTTGCCTCTGCCTTTGATGTGTGATAAGCTATCGGTCTTATGCACGATCTTATAAGTTCCGATTCCCACTGATTATTCCCAAATCTTGAAAATATCGCTCTGTAGCCTCCTATCTCGATAAATTCTCGCAGTTGCGATATTTTCTTTTTTGCCTTTCCAAAAAAGTTACTAAAGAAGTTCATTTTACCCCTTTCTTGCGACATAGCGCATAAATTCCTCTTCATGATTTTTTAGACATGTGTATGCATTCAATGCTGACACTGTTCCGTCTATTCGCCTATTGTTTTGCAGTTTAACAGGCATGATAGACTCTATATTGTCGCTATTACGCGTTTTGACGCCCGTGTTTAACAGGCAGTATAAAAACATAGGATTATTCTGATACACTATGTTTTGTGCCTCAAATTCGGCCCTGAGCTGCTTCATCGGATATGTCCACGTGTACGCCCCTTGCGCAATCTTTTCTAACTCAAATCCGTAATTGTTAATCATTTCGTCTGCCCAATAGCCGGCCAGTGCTCTATCATATCCAATCCAAAGTGGCCTTATGTTATGCTCTTTAACCATTTTGTAAAACCATAGGCTGACTTGCGAATAATCAACCTGCGTTCCTGGAGATACTGTGAGCCAACCTTGCTCTGCCCAAAGTGCATATGGAGCTTCCGGTTCTTCTTGGCTCATGACATAATCAAGTCTCTGTTGCGGCAAGAAATATTGCTGCAATAGATACTTTTTAGGATCATCTTTTTTGCAGACAATAAGACTTGCACACGTAAGGTCTGTTGTTGCTGATAAATCGCATCCACCAATAGCATACGAATTTTCAAGATATTTTATATCTGCAACCTCTTCATTTTGTGCAAGTTTCGGTGTTAGCCATGCCGACTGATTGCTTTCCTGCGCAATGTTAAAATCTTTGGTTAAAACAGTTGCTTTATATCCAGGATCGTTTTTAGCTTTATTCACCGAGTCCTCTAAAAATTCCCTGCTCTTTATCGTTCCCAATCCAGGATTTGCCATAATCCAATATTTTGGATTAGTCCACTGGCTTTCGTTTTTCTAACGCGTAATATAAAAAAATAAAAAGCGATCGTCTTTTTGCGTCGCCTCTTAGTATCTTTTTGCCGTATTCGACTTGTGCATCAAATATTCCTTGCCTTACGAAGTTGTTTGTCGAGATTGCCCATAGCATTGGTTGTTTTCTGGCCATACTTGACTGAGATTGTTTCATGTCATCGTACGGACGTCTGCTTGTGAGTGCTCCCAGCTCGTCAACAATAACGCATGATGCGTTGTATGAGTCAAGCTTCTTGATGTCTGTCGCAAGAGGTTTTATTATGCCGAAATTACCTCTGCAGTATAAATCAAATCCTCTTGGTTTTATGTGTTTACGCAATGCAGGTGATTGCTGCACCATATTTCTTGATTCGGTATATCCCTTTTTAGCTTGATCCAGCTTTGTGGCGATGAAGTATACTTCCGGCGCTCCCTCATCATCGTTTATTAATGCATCAAGTGCAATCGCTGCGGCTTCTGTGGTCTTACCGTTTTTACGTCCTTCAAAGCAGTTCACTTCTCTATATTGCCTCAGATTATCATCGTCGACCATACCATATGCCGCTTCGAACTTTGCTTTTTGAAATAACTCAAGCTGCAATGATGCTCCTTTGTCCCCTTGTGACTGCCTGCAAAACATCTCCATAAAGTCAATGTGCCTGTTTGCAATGCCTAAATCAAGATGAAACCTGTCAGGCTGAACTGCTCGATTTGCCAAAATCTCGTACTGTCTTTTGATAAAATCATTAACTAATATTTCCCCTGAAAATATAGCATCTGCATACTCAAGAATATAACTCATCGCCTCGCTGCCATGAAAGCAAGAAGTTCGTCTTGCTCGGCGCTTGTCTCCCCTCTACTTTCTGCTAAAGTCTTTATTACTGTGTTGTAAGATTTTATCAAATTGTTATAAACGTCTACTGCAGCTGCCTTTTTATTTCCATACTGATTTTCGCCATTTTTATACGTCTCTATGATTCCATCTCGCTTGATTATCTCCTCACATTCAATCAATTCTGCGTGTAAAAATGCTGCTCGATCTATTAACGATGTGACTATGTCGTTGTCTGCGCCTAATATTTTTCTAAGTCTCGTTCGCTCGCGTTTTCTAACGCTTTCTCGTTTTTTCTCGTCGTAAATTTGTATAAATTTTCCCAAATGTACCACACCCCCCTCGTGTGCGCGTTTATGTTTACATCTGTCCCTCTCCCTCGGTCCCCCTATGGGCGTTACCCCTATTTTTTGAAGGGGGGGTTATGTATTCTGTTCTGTCAATTTTTTAAAGTATTTATCAACCATCTTGTGTTCGTAATCTTTATCTATACGTTTGCTGTCATTTGCAACTCGCTTATGACACTCTGCCTTGCTAATGTCTATTTGAATCACTTCCGCATCTAGTCTCTTTGCTAATGCTTCACGCTCAAATTTATTTGGTAGTGTTGCCGCAATCCATACATGCTTGCAGTCTATCAATGCGTCTCTATCTTCTACTAGCCCATAGAGATACTCTCTTAGATTTAGTGCTAGGCTTGTGAGGTTGCTGTACTTGCTTTCTCGCGGTTGCCCTAGTGCATCTTTAATTTTATCTAAATCTATAAGCAAGTCTCCTGGCTCTTTGTGTTTGTTGATGTATGTGCTCTTGCCTGATCCTGGTGCGCCTGACACTATATATACTTTCGTAAACTTCATTGTGCCGTTATCATAGTAATATCCATTCGTGAGTATCTTATCGACTCTTTCATTTGCGTGTAGTTTATGTCTGTGCTCGGCAAAGTGACAATCTTTGCAAAGGCTCTTTAGGTTGTCAATGTTCAATGCGACTCTATAGTCCTTTATATTATCAGGCGTCAGCTCAATAACATGGTGTACTTCTTCTGCTGGATGCATACACCCAGTATTTTGACACATGCCACCATCTCTTATCAGTGCTGCTTCTCTAGCCTCCGCCCAGGCTTTTGATTTGTAAAACGCCTTAGCCCATGCTTTTGCCATTTCTTCTCCATAACACAAAAGGCAGCCGTGCCCTTTGCCGACTGCCTTTTGTGCATATAATTTCTTAAGAAAGGAGTGAATTATCATTTCCTCACACTGTCATAATAATATATATTTTTTCTACCGGTGTGTCGTGTTTGCTTTAAACAAGCTTTAAGCCTTCTGCAACTTTGAGTATAAACTTTGATTTGTAATGACCGTATGTCGCACGCTCTGCGTCGGCAGGGTAGCGATCTCCTCTGATGATGTTGTTCCATATCCCTTTTCTGTACTCTTCCGGAATCATTTTTATGGCATCGTCAATCACTTTAATCTTGTCGATGTATATAGCTCTTCTCTGCGCCTTTATATAGACTTGATCTATTATATCCCCGCTCCGTGGCATCCCGTCAGGTGGTGCGGGCGACTCGTCTAAAATATCCTGCGCGTTCTCTTTCATGCGAAAATAGTCTCTTATCTGCCAGAGTGTTGTATGATATACAGCATTAGGCAAAATATATTTATTGTTTTTCTGTCTCTGATAATCTCTTTTCATATCGCGTCCTTTCTGTGCATGTTAAAATTCCTCGAATAAATCGAGTTGGTCATTTCGTATCGTCCTTTGAGATTCAGCCTTTACTTTTTTACCTCTTGGCCAAACCTTATACTTTCTAGGTGCGTCTAATGCGATTTCGACATACTCTAAGTGCTCAACCTTTGTGAAAGGGTGTTCGTATCTTCTCACGCTATCTTGGTCGATGTAATATCCAGGCATTGGCTTAGGATCATCAAATAGCTCAGCGCCACTTACAAATTCCCTCTTCACTATCGGCTTAACCAAATTTCTTGAAGTCGAATATCTTCTCTTGTGTGCACTCTCTTCGGTTCTGAATGTCTTCTGCGTTTCTTTGATGAGATAGCTCGCAAGCCTGCAATAGTTTCCTGTCTTGTCCAGTGCAGACATCTTTATCCATCCTTTTGACCACAAATCATTTACAGCTTTTACATTCACTGTGTTTATAACAAGGTGATGATGAATTCTATGATTTTCGTATTCTGTTACAGCGATATACTTTAGTTCTATACCTTCTTTGCGTAAATCACGTCTCAACTTCTTCAAGAAGCATTCCAAGTCTTTTTTCGCCTGAGTGTTGCTCGGTGCTGTATCGCCATAGGTTAATGTGAAATGACCGCTACCATATCCAAAATTTGCAGCAAGCAATCTTCTAAGGTTTCTCTCAGCAATTCTGTCATTATTCTTTTGTACTTTTTCAGAACTAGGATTAATTCTTTTCCCACGTCTGCCTCTATGGTTTCCTGTAGGCAATTTTAGTATGTGATCTATCATGCGACCTGCTACACATGTTTCCCTTATGATTTTCTGCTCAGCCATAATTTCCTCTTCAGCGATTCCCTTTTATTAATACTCTTATCAAGCTCGAATGCGAGACTTTCACTCGCGATGTTTTTCTACATATATATATGTAGTTTTTTATAATGACATTTTGAACTTATCGCACATTGCTATAACTTGTATTGCTTCCATAGCCGCATTGACTGCGTGGTTTCTTATTCTATCGACTCTCTTCTTTTGCACGTCTATATCTTCATCTCTTCTTATGTAAAGCCACCAAGAGTTCATTATCTTTTCTATATCATTCGACTCTTCCGCGAGTTCCTCGGCTTCTTCAAGCAGCACTGCGAAACCTTCGTGGCTGCTGTGGAATAGTGAGAACTTTTCATTTGCGGATTCTAATTCTTTTCTCGCGAGTATTTCGATTTCGTTTCTCATTTCTATTTGTTCCTTTCGTGGTGCTTTATAGCCCTAAAGGGAAGCTCTTGCTCCCCTTTAATCTTCGTATATGATTTTCATTCCAAGTTGCAAGGCTGTTAGTCTTTCTACACATGCTCCTTTTGAGCCTTCCCAGTTTTTCAGCATATAGATTGCCTTGCACATTTTTAGCAGTCTCAGATCTATGTCCATCATTTCGTCATACGTCAGTTTTGCGCTTTGATATGCCGACTCAAATCTCATTGGATTAACGATTCTTTCGTATTCTGCTTTAAGCAATTTTTCAGCTTTGTCAAATGCTGCTCTTGCATCTTCCTCCTTAAGTCCTGTAATTGGTCCTGAGATATAAACGCTTCTGCATGTATTACATTTCTTTGCTATCATTTTTATTCCTCCTGAGCTCCGGCGTCTCATATATGTTGCCTATAACTTCTAACCCATAAAGCCATACATTGTCTTCGCACAAGTCTTCTATTTCGAGGTTTTTTCGTTTTCTTTTGTCTTTTGGAGTTTGCTTGTAGTCAACTAGAAACCGACCATCTGCATAATATACTTGCCATTTCTTCCAATCTTCTTGATTCTCTGATGCTGCGCTTAGCAATATATCTCCCTCATATATTTCCACTCCGTTTTTATCTTTTAACCCTGTTGATTGCATTAGAATTGCATCTTGATTAAAATAATTGTCTTCTCCGTAAGCACTATAAAATACTCTAAAAGGCTTTGTTGAGAAATCAATCGCTGTCACATCATTCATTTTCTTTAATATCTTATCCCATGCTCTAAATTTTGGTATCATTTCTCACCTCTTCAATCGTTCCGCATCTATATCTATAAGTTTGCACCAATCAGGTCTTTCAATGTCCTTTCCAATTTGAGACCGTAGTACTTGTGTGTACTTTCCATTTTCGTTAAAGTCGATATTGCATACACATCCGTATGTATTCTTGATATTTGATTTAAAGTCTATAGGATTCAGCACTTCTTCATCTGACCAAAAAGGTTTGTTAAATTGATGTCTGCCAAACGGACATTTATTACAATGTTTTGGAATTTCCATGGGAACTTTATACATCTCTATTCTCCCAACTTTATATTTTTCATGCTTAAGAATCTCTCGAGCATGCCCATAAGTTCCTCTTCAGCTAACTTGTGTCCTGATGTTCCTATAATGTTTGTCATCTTAGGTTTCTTTCTGCTTGCATAAATCTTTTCGCCCTTTTGATATACGCTCCAGTTATCATCAATTGCTACTCTCATGATTAGCCTCCTTTAAAAATATTGTTTTGCTTTTTGATTTTTAAATAACATCCGAAGCATACAGCGATTTCCTCTTCACCCATGTCTGTGTAAAATGCATTATTATGACTAAGTTTCTTCCCACATAGAGCGCATCGAATTCCCTCTTTCTTATCCCTCATTACTTGCCGCCTTTTCCCTTTTCGCTAATAAGCGTAAGTATAACCAGTGTTGCGCAGATCACTATTGTTATTTTTAGTGCCATGTCTATTCTCCTTATAATCTCTCAATCTGATTTGACATTATCTGTCTAAGTGCCGCTTTCATTTTGTCGCCCTTTTCTTGATCCTCTGCAGCTACATCCTCAATAGAAGCCAGGCAAGAATTGAACGATTCTTGTAATAGGTCTGATTTAACCTTGAATATAGCTAATGCTTTATTCTCACTATTTGCCAGTGCTGTCTGAAGTTTGTTTATAACACTCTGTGATTCCTCATACTTCTTTGTGATGTCCTCCAACGACTTGCTCGTCTTTGCTTCAGCTTCCTTTTGAGCTTCTGCTTTGGCTTTACTGATGGCTTCTTCAATTTTTTTATCGCTGCTATTCTTTTCTGTTTTTAACTTTTCTTTTGTTTTCTGGAGGTTTGTCTCCGCAGCTTCTAGTTTCTTCTTTAGCTGTTCGATTTCCTCTTCAGCTTCAGATGTACTTTGCGAGTTTTCCTCTTCAGATTCTCTTCTGGCTTCTTCGAGCTGCCTTTTTAGAATTTCTATCTCTTCCTCCATGTTTGCCTGCTCTTCTTCCGTTGCTCTTGCATGTTCCTGTGCTGTTTTTCTTTTTCAGATTTTTAGCCTGGATATTTCGTCTTGTAGTTCTCTGACTGACATGTCGCTAGCACCTTCTTTTATGACCTCTTCCGCTACATCCTCCGGAGCGGCCAAAAGTGCCCAAACCTTTGAAATTCCCAAATCCGTAAACGTTTGCGTTTTTGAAAAAATGCTATTTTCATCCTTACATTTTTGAGACCAGCGCATCATATTTTCGGCTTTTCTTTTGCTAAATGTTAGATTGTCCTTGCACCATGATTCAAACTCACCGTGTGCCAATCTTCCTTTGATCTCTATAAGCCTTTCACCTGCCTCTGCAGCAAGTTGTAGCCCTATGTTGCCTATGGCTTCCATCTGTTGGTATATTGTGTTGACCTCTATTGTCAGCTGCTCTGTCTCTCGTTCTTGTATGCTTGTGATTTCTTTGTATTCTGTTTCTACTATGTTCATTACGATGCCTTCTTTCTCTTTTCTTTTGAATTAACTATATGCTTGAACCAGTGATTGCAAAACGCTTCTATGTCGTCTGACACAACCGCGTTGTACTTGCCTCTGAGCTGTATTATTCTTTTCTTATCCTGACTTAGTTCCAATGTCGCAAGAGGCTTATCAGGTTCATTTATATTTCTTACTGTGAATATGTAGCATTTTTCAGCTACTACCTTATCTCTATAAGTAGCAACACAGTGATGCATCTTTATTCCTTCAGTAATTAATTCTGCTATGCTATCAACTGGTCTTATGACAAGATTTGCGCTTGAGTATGTAAACTTCTTTATTTTCTTCAGTATTTCCCTGTACCCCTTCTCCTGAAGTTCTATCTGCTTCCGTTTTTCCTCATCTCGTCTTTTATTTATTTCATCTGTTAGCTTTGCATGTGCATTTTTTAAGCTTTTAGGATATAAATAATATTCTTCTAACGGATATCCTAGTTCTTTTAATTGATTTAAATAGTCTTTATAGTCGTATAGGATAAATCCATGCTTGGCGAGTTTCTTTTGATTGATTATATATTCACTTATCTTTATCGGATTTTCTTCCTTTTTGAAATATCTTAAACAGTCGCCTACACATGAAAATGCTGAATAAAACGTGTCCATATTTTTCTTCGATATCTTTGCTTGATATTTTTTTAGGAATTTGTAAGTTCCTATGTCTTCCGTGTTCTTATATCCCCATTGATTCAACTTGCTTAGTTCAGTTTTTGTAACGCCTAGCATCTTCTCCAGGCTATCCCCTCTCCAATTTACATTGATATAATTTGCTTGATTGTATATGCGATCATCTATTATCCCCTGGTATCCAAGCTTCTTGAGATATTCTGCCTGTGGGTACTTGCTATAGATATATATAAGTTTCATTAGATGACTTTCATCACATGCATCGCGTATTCCTATATTCGCGTACTTAAGAAATCCATTAGACAAGCATCCTGAACGCTTGAATGTATTGAACATCTATATTTTCTTAATTCTCTAGGAATAAAAGTTCTTATTCCTTTTCCCTTGTCTTTTCTAAAAGATGCTGACGGATTTTGAGCCCACCAATCTTTATACCAGGCTTCTTGTTTGTCTTTCGAAAAATACAGCACCTCGTCCACAGCCATCTCTGCCTTTACGTTCTTTATGTAAGCCCAGTTGTCTTTTTCGTATCTATAAAACACATCGACCACTGCTATCCTAATATCCGTATCTGTGTAAGTTGCAAATATTAGCGTTCTATCAACAATCATATTTCGCGTGTGTGGCCATGTTGCTCTGCGTTTTCCACAACAAGGACAAGTTTCATAATCATCTGCACGATATCTGTTTAAGAACTTATAATCTTTGCCACAGCTTAGGCAGTGTGCTTCTTTACTGAATCTGTTATAGACGATTGGATAATTTATTTCATCGTTAAGGTACTTTTTTAACTTTGTTGGCCATTTTACTCTATATGGTAGTTTCTGTTTTTCTCTATAGAAATCCATAACACCCTCCTTTAGAGTAGCTCCGTTATGTCAATGACATTCGTGGAGGTTTTTGTCCTTTTGTCATCTTCAGTTATTTCATAATAGGCTTCTGCCTTTTCAAAGCATTCCTGATCAGATATATATGCACCGCTTCCTGCTGCACACTTTGCGGACCTGCTCTTTGCTTCTTCCACATTTCATCACAAAAATCCTTTAGCGATTTCCTTTCAGCTAAAAGCTTTGTTGCTACTGCATCTGTCTTGCAGATGTCAGTCAAGTGTTCCTCAATCATCTGCGAAAATGCATCTTTTATTGATAGTGCCTCTTCAGTGATCTTTGCAATTGCACTGTTAATAAGTTCTTTGTTCATTTCTCTTTCCTTTCTTGTCAATGTTGAAATTATATGTACTTAAAACCCTGTTCTCTTAATCTCTCTAATCTTTTGAGCTGCGAAATGCAGCTTTTCTCTTCGTTGAGCAACATGTTCCCCCTTTTAGGCTGATTGCTCCTATATTGCCTTTTAACCTCTTTCTCTAAAAAGGTGATTTTATTGCGCAGTCGCTTGACCTCTTCATCAATGATGATGGTTTTATTGACCGCATGCCATGTACACCTGAATGTTCCTACATCGTATGTATCGCAGTTCTCACAGCAGTGTACGCAAACCGTTTCCCCTTTTAGTTTTGGACATTGTCTCATTTCTCTCGGATTTTCATTGCCGCAAGTAGGACAATTAAATTCATTAAGTCTTTTATTCATTTATATATGATTCTTATTTCCTTGTGATATACTAATTCTGTAAGTAATAATTCATATCGAAAGGAGTTTATTATGATTGTGAAAGTTAATGATTTGTTCTCAGTTGTAAAGGATATGAAAGATGATGGCATGGACTTTGTTGAACTTTCCTTTTTAGAAAAGGATACGTCCAACCCTGACGACATTATCCCTGCATCCATTTTCTTTGAAGCCTGGTCTAAAAAGGACCCCGAGTGTGGTATCGGATACGATGATGTCTTCGCAGTTGAAGATTAATTCTAAAGAGCTGATTCATCGGCTCTTTATTTTTCTTCCGTCTTGAAGCACCATTTCGAAATTTATCACTCCGTGTTTTAGTCGCAACCTTCTTATCATCATTGCGATTTCTCTTTATTCATAGAATTTCTCGTGTTACCATCAGGCACACTTTCTATAATTGCCGTCTTTATCATTGTTCCCCCCTTATTTTGCTGAGTTTAATATGCGCTCCGCATATTGCTTTCCATCGTAGACATTTCCTGAGTTATAAACGCTTAATGCATCCTCATAGTTTCCGTACTTGTTTAGTAGTTCCGACAGTATGTCACAGCCTACTGTGATGTTCTGCTCTGAATCATACAAGTCGTTTACTCCGAGCCTCTTCATTCTGTCTTTGTGCCAACGCTCCTGGATTTGCATGAGTCCAACACTTTGTCCATTATCGCCCTCAGCTGATGCAACCCATCCGCTCTCCTCTTCAATTAGTGCTTTTATAATCCTCGAATCTAATCCATACCTTTTGGCCATCTTGTCTATGTGATTGTTTGTTTCAAGTCGTGATACTGGTACCGGATCGGGCAAAGGCTTTGTATAGACTTCCGGATTGTCTATTGCTGTTGCTATTGCATTAAGTCCAAGCACTATCATTATTCCTGCAATAGCTGTCATTATCTTTTTTATTCGCATATCTTTATCCCTCTTTTCGAACGTTGCTATTGCAACTATCATGTTGTGCCAATAGTTTTCCTTCAAAGTCCCAGTATTGATATAAGTATCTCAATGGGTCTTTGGGTGTTCCTGCACCTAACAAAGCTGTAGTTTTTATAACCTTCATTACACATGCCTTTTCAGTTCCTCGGGGTATAACCGCTGATATCAAGTTCTTATCTTCTATTATCATCTTTATAAAGTTCTCCTCCCCGCAAAGACTTCTGCCACGTCGTCTACGTAGTACATCTTTGCCTTACCGCGTGGATCGTATTGCAAATCTTTTAGTAAAATGCTTGCACGATCACGGCTCATCTTTGTTAGTCTTGCTACTGCTGCAATACTTATCAATATCGAGCCGCCATTTCCTTGCAGCAGATCTTTTTTGATTTGTGTCTTAGTCATTTGCGACTCCTTTCTGTTGTTGTGATATAATTCTGCTTATCCCTTTAGTTCTATTAGTGTTATGATCAAAAGTGTGAGGGCGAAACCTATGAAATACGATGCGAGCCAATCTTTCATTTTATGTTCCTTTCCGTTATTGTTACGCAATCACTATAGTTTAACTTTCTTTGATTCCAACCTTTCGACATATTCGACCAAGATGTATCTAATCACTTCATATGTCTGGTTTTCATCTTCCAAGACAGTTTTCAAAGCTGAGCTAATAGCATGCTCTGCTTTTTTTATTTGATTTTCATCAATAATTAGTCCGCTTGGCAGTTTTGTGTAAAGTGATGGTTCCCAATCTTTCATTTCTTTCTCCTTTCGTGATATAATTTCATGAGGCTGTAACTTGTTAATCATTGCTATGTTTTTTTCTTAGGAGGTATTACATGAATATGAATTCGAATACTATTCTTGCCGCTATTGCTATTGCTGCAATTTTTTCTCCTGCAATTGTTTCCATCGTTGACAACATATTTAAATTTTTAATAAGCCGATTAGAATATAAAAGAACTATAGGTCGTGATAACATTCTTCATACAAGGGATGTGTATGTGGAATATATGACTAATTCCATTAATGTGCTTGCTGGGCTTAATGCATTCCGTATGGATTATCGTTTTTCGCTAAACAAAGCACTTGCATTCTTCCCTGATATAGCAGTACCTGTATTAAGTGAGATTGATGATGCCATTAACTCGGGTGATTCAAAGCGTGGAATGTCATTAGTTGAAAAATTGTCAAATATCATGAGGGATTATTTGAATTAATAATTATTGCTACAGTCCCAAGTATTGCTACTCCTACTGCGTAAATGCCGTATATCCACCAATAATTTTTCATGGTTATCTTTGTTATCGGTATACATATGACTACTGCAAGCCATATAGCGAAGATTTGTTTCATCCTTTCTCCTTTCTTGCTTATCCACTTTATACTTACAATTCTTGTTCGAAGAGATACTCTGTATCCAGCTTTTCGAAGAATATGTTTCTGATAGATAACGCTTCTTTGTAAGTGAACGGTGTTTTCCCTGAAATCTTATTTTTTACAGTTCTTTCAGAACACTGTAGTAATGATGCTATTTCTGATACAGTGACCTTATGCCTTACCATTTCTGCCAATAAGTTATTGCACATCTCCAGTCCTCCTTTCTGTAATATCCAAACTTGGAAACTTTAGATACATATTATATCCAACTTTGGATATTGTCAACAGATTTTTTCCGAATTTGGAAAAATTTTGTTGACTGATTTCCAAGTTAGATGTATATTTGTGTCATCAAGGAAAGGAGCTCTGTCATGGGTTTAGAAAAAAATAAAATATATAATGAAAATAAAAGGACTTACTGCCGAAATGCTATCGCAAAAAAGTGGGGTGCCTAAAAGCACAATAAACAAAATTACTTCTGGCGTAACTCCTGATCCAAGATACGAAACTGTGAAAGCCCTCGCTAATGCCCTTGACCTTAATATTGATGAGTTGTCGGAATATCTTGGAATTGACGCTACAGATTATGTGCCAGGAACTATCGCTGCACATCATGATGACGAATATTGGACAGCTGAAGAGCTCGACGAAATAGAAAGATTCAAAGCTTATGTAAAATCCAAAAGAAAATAAACTATGAGTATCGGACAAATAATGAAAGATTTAAGAGTTAAAGCAGGATTGAATAAACAGCAGGTAGCTGACAGGTTGGGTATGCCGTATACGACTTATAACAATTATGAAACGGATGCACGACAAGTAGGCTCTGACACATTAAAGAAACTATCTAAGATGTATGATGTTACAATTGATTATTTGCTTGAAAATGATTATGTGCCAGGAACTATCGCAGATCATCACGACAATGAATATTGGACAGCTGAAGAGCTCGATGAAATAGAACGATTCAAGGCATATGTGAAATCAAAAAGAAAATAAACTTCTAAATATATTGACTAGGAGGTGGACTATGAATAGATATGAGGAATTGATTGCTGAGTATGAGAACGAGTTAAGCATTGAAGAACGTACTATGATTAATAAAGGTCTCTACTGCGACAATGTTGTATGGATTAATAGAAAAATGTCCACTGCTGAAAAGCTTTCTATTATTGCTGAGGAAATAGGTCATTACAAAACCTCTTCAGGCGATATATTAAAACAGGATAATATATCAAATATAAAGCAGGAATTACTAGCAAGGCGGTGGGCATACGAAAAAGTTCTGCCGCTTGATTTAATTATGCAGGCAATAACAAATGGATTTACTGAGGTGTATGATTTAGCCGAGCATTTCGATGTTACAGAGCTATTTATGCGTGAATGCTTAAAGCACTATAGGTTACTGGATGTATAATTGAGGTGTCTATAAACTTGCACAAGTATTTGGTGTTTCGGTAGATTATCTAAGAGGATTTGAGAGGGATTGTCATGAGCGATAAATATTTGAGCCGATGGTTGTTGATGCTTCGGAGGTAACGATTTTAGGTGAATGTGTTGGTGTGTTCCACAATATGAAATAGGCTCGTGAACTTTGTTATTCGTTTAGCAATCTAATAGGATTGTTTTATGTAATAAATCTTAATTCGTATGTTTTTTATTAAGAAAGGAAGTAAAAAATGAAAACATGGAAATTAGTATCAGGTATTTTGTCAATCATCCCTAAGCGTATTTGTTGCTTTTTCAGTCTGGTATGGCAGGACTTGGTAATGCTTTGGCTGATAACAACGAAGTGAGCGGTTCTGCGGGACTTTTAGTTGCAATATTGATGCTCGCTGGTGGAATCGTTTCTATTGCGGTTAGAAATAAGGTTGGAAAAGGCGGCAATATTGCACTTATTGTGATCTTTGGTTTAGCTGCCGTGATGGGGCTAACAAATGCAGGAAGCTATACTGATTTAATTATTTGGTCTATTTGGTGCTTGATTTGTGCTGTGCTCGCTTTTAATTGCAATTTTTAAAAAAATCGTAAAAAAATAACTAATAAAAAAATGTTGTTTGTAAAAAGCTGTTTAAATAGATTTGTGGATGAAAATGGTCACATTGACATTATACGAGATCTAAAATATAATATTTCTATGAAGTATTATAAAATCTTGCCTATAGGGCATCATGGAAGTTCTAAAAAGTCTCGTAGAAATACGAGATTTTTTTATTTCATTTCGATTACTATTTGGGAGGTGCGTATGCCAAAAAAATATAAGTTTGAAAAATACTTTAAAATAGATGGCGTACGATATGTGGTTCGTGCCGATTCAGAGTTTGAGTTGATTCAAAAATACGCAAATAAGGTTCGTGACATCGAGGAAGGCAAAGTAACTCTTGCTGGTTCTACCACTGTTGAGGATTGGACTATGCAAGCGATTAAGGTTTATAAAACAAGACAATCGGACCTAACTCAAAAAAAATATATCAATAAAGTAAACTCCTGCATACTTGCACATATCGGCAAGATGCAGCTTAAAGCAATTAAACCTCTTCATTGTCAAAATGTATTGAATTTGCAATCTGGAAAATCCAAATCGCTAATCAACGAAGTTTATCAAGCTTTGAACTTTATATTTTCTAAGGCTGTAGAGAATCATCTTATTGTCGAAAACCCTGCAAGGTACATAATCAAGCCACAAGGAACTAAAACACACCGCCGGGCAATTACAGCGGTTGAAGAAAAGTATATTCGAGAAATTGCTAAAACGGACAGACGATATTACTTATACCTTTTAATGCTTGATTGCGGATGTCGTCCATCCGAAGCGGCAGAGTGTAAAGGTATGGATATATTGCTTAAAGACGACATCCCTTTGCTGCATATTCGTGGAACGAAATCTGTTAATGCTGATAGAACAGTTCCAATCCCATATGATTTATATGAATTGATAAAGCATACGCCACCTTTTGAATACATCGCATGCTACAGTTCCGGAACTGCTATAAAGTACGAAAATCGTAATCGTGTATGGGCATCTTTTAAAAGACGACTAAATATCGCGATGGGATGCAAGATGTATCGCAATCAACTCATACCGCCTTTCCCGGTTGCTCCTGATCTCGTGTCATACTGCTTTAGACATACATATTGTACTAATCTTGCACGAAGGGGAATTGACATCAGAATGGCTCAAAAACTTATGGGGCACTCCGATATATCATTAACCGCTAACATTTATACAAATCTTGACGAAAGCGATATACTTGATGTGGCGAAGATATTAAATCAATCAACGGTAAATAATAAAATCTCTAAACTACCATGATTTATGGTAGTTTTTTGTTAGGGTGTTGCACAGGGTGTTGCACACAAGAGGGCAATATAGGGCAATATAAGGCAATACAAGTTTTAAAAATCTGTTGAATTTAAAAATAAAAAAGCCCTGTATTGCTTGAAAATCAAGCAATTACAAGGCTTTTTCTTCTGGAGCTCCCGAGCGGGATCGAACCGCTGACCTGCGCGTTACGAATGCGCTGCTCTACCAACTGAGCCACGGAAGCGTATAAAAGTAATATGGCAACCCCTTGAAACTAGCGATTTGCCACATTACCTTAATCATTTTACTACATCATAAGAGCATCCGTCAAATGCTAAATCGAATCTACAAATTCCACGATATTCGCAATATGTACACGGAATCTCTTCTCCTGATTTCTTCGGCCTTATGTCGATATTTCCACCTACCAAATCCTCGCATAGCTTATCAGTTACGGCCTTAACCTGACCTTGCAGCTCCTCAAATTCAGCTTCACTCAAAAGAGCCTCTGTCTTCCTGAACTCTCCGTCCTTCTTCTTTGATAGAGCAATGACTTCGGAGCTTTCCTCAAACTCACCTGCTATGTTCTTGATAACCTCTGGTTCGTCGACGAGGATTCCCTTGAGCTTAAACTCACCCTTGAGCTCCTTTGATATCATCTCAGTAATCCCTGAAGGCCTCTGTCCGCTAACATCAATCTTAGGGGCTGATATTAAGAAATAGAATACTCCTGCTGGCTTTCTGCTCTTGCCCTGCGCAGCTGCAAGGTAAAGCATTAGCTGAAGTCTATATCCCTGTTCTCGCCTCAGTCTTATCAAAGCTCTCGCGCCCCGTCTTATAGTCTATAATCTTTACGCGATTTCCTGGAAGAAGATCCACTCGGTCTATCTTTCCCTCTATAAACACCTTGCCAGCCTCAGTCTCAACCTCAATTGGCGGAAACTGTCCACGCCTGCCGAAGCGTTCTTCGTAGTAACTCTTTTCTATCTTTCCAACTCTAGCTTGCTCAACAAGCTGCTTGCACACCTCAAAGCAAGCGGTTTTCGCTCTCTCAAGCCAGTATTTTTCGCGATTTGAGTTCTCAAAGATGCCTTCTCTATACTTGTGAGACACAGCCTCTATGTAATTATATACAAGGTCCCTGAGCTCGCTATTTCCTATCGCCTGCCAGCAGTCCTCGTCACTTAGGTGCTTCGTTACATGCATTATTGTTTCGTGATATAGGTCTCCGATTTCGCGAGCAGACACAGCAAATTCGCGCCTTTCCTCGGGTCTTAGACCATAGCTAACAAAATGCGAGAACGGACACTTGCTGAATTTTTCTATGCGAGAAGGACTTAGCGAGTAGCTGGCACCTGATGCATCAAAGCTCGTAACCTCATCATTTCTGCGCTCGCTATATAGTCTTTCTACAATCTCAGCAGGAAGCTTGCTCTGCACATTCTCAAATTCAAGTCCTTCTTCGATGCGCTTATATAGCTCTTCTTCATTTTGCCTTAGCCACCCAGAAACGAGACTCCACCTACTATCGATCTTACCCTCGTACTTAAAATTCTTAAGTGCCTCCGTAAAATGTCTTACAGTATTTGTCTTTCCACCTAGAATCGAAACTAGCCTTCCACTGGTAACAACATCCTCTTCTTCCCTGATTTCTGGAAACATCGTTAATAGGCGTTCTACGATTTCTGACCTTCTTATCTCTGCACCATCGGCGTCTGCCATGGAGTAGCCGACCCAAAGATATTCCTCAGGCTTGGAGAAATTCCTGTAGATTGCGAGTGTTTCCTCCATCTGACGCACATCCTCGCTGCTGTTTTTTATCTCTGCAGCACAAGTTATGTGCTTAAGCTCACTATCGCTAAAAAGCTGGCTCTCATTTGCTTCTAATGGTAATATGCCTTCGTTTGCTCCAAATATCAGCATAGCCTTAACATCGCCACACCTTGTTCTCTGCATGGTTCCGAGCAAAATCTCATCAGAAACAGGAGGTACGACACCTACCTCCATCTGTAAAAGCCCTGCCGTCAAAATAGCCGCAAAGGTCTTGCCACTAAATCTCTCATCTCCCATAAGCTCAATAATCTGCTCAAATGCAGAAATTAACATAGGCCAGATCTGTGTAGTTTCATCTGCCTTGCTCTGTATGGAATGCGAGCTTAGATTTTCTACAAGCTCATCTATGCGAGAGCCAATATCTGCTTTATTTATCAAAAAGTCCACATAGGATTCGATGAACTCCTTGTTTGTCTTACTGCTCTTATATATTTTCTTAAAGCCATCAAAAACGACTGAAATCTGTTCTCTAATTTCATTCAGCCTTGCAAGGCCCTCATCTCCATATTCAAAGGCTCCCTTTGTAAACGGTGAAAACCACTGGTTTCCACGCACTTTGTACTTTATGGCATAGTTTTCTATGAAGTCAACATCCTCTTCATCTATTCCAATAAAGCCTGTCTTTATAACCCTGAAAACATCTAGCGTTCTCATGCTACTGCTTACAGCCTCTATCAAAGATACTACAAAGACCGCTATCGGTGATGATGCAATAGCTCTCTTTTTGTCTGTAAAGATTCCTATACCGTACTCCTGAAATACTCGTTTGAGAACCTCTGCACGCTTTGTTTCATTACAAATTACAACAATATCCTTATATCTAAGCTTCTTCTCCTCGAGCAAATCAAGAACAAACGAAGCCGCAGACTCCGCCTCGCTGTAGATATTGTTTGCTCTGACAATTTTTATGCCGCTAGCATCTGCACCCTCTTCATTAAATGGCGAAAATAGTGACTTCTCTATAGCCTTAATCCCTGGTGCGCGCTCACAAAGCTTTGCGTAAGGGCTGCCCTTGCCGAGATCATGAACCTTAAACTCGACATTAGATTCCTTGCAAAGCTCTATGAGTCTATCACTCATATTACCCGTTATCTTAAATATTTCCTCGTCCTTGCAGTGCTCATCATAGGTGAAGAATATGTTGACCTCCTCAGCCTGCCTAATTATAGCTGCAAGCATCTCCAGATTTCGATTAGTAAAGCTATCAAAACCATAGATCCAAACGGTCTTTCTCTTTAGGCTCTCAGCCATATCTATTCCGGCCGTGTAGAGCCTTAAAAGGTCTTCTGCATCCGTATATTTATCCCTAATACTGTTCTCGTATTCGTCAAATATTAGCTTGATATCAGATAGCTTTCTCCTAGTCAGCTCATCGACTTCAGAAGCTTCATCGTCCATTGAATCTATTACAGTCTGTATGTCTAGATTTGCCTGCTTTGCCTTTGATATAAGTCATTAATGGACTCCAAAAATCCTTGCTTTTGGACAACGCCGCCAAACACCTCTAACCTATCCTTCTGCTCTGAGAGAATCTTATATAAAAGCATATATCTTCCATACTCGTCGATATACGTGTGCGGACTTCTGCCCGTCTCTTCGAGCACATTGCTTCCGAACTTCGAAATTGCGCTTATTTCAACATCGAGAAGCACATCAGTATCCATGCGGCTCATAGCCTGCTGCTCTGCAACTAGAGTGTACTGATCAGGCACGATAACTAGAGTCTCTTTGCGAGACTCCTTTATCTTTCCGTATATAAAGCTTTCCTTATCAAGCGATTCTCTGCTTCGATAGATATTTAGCATATCTTCTCCTTAATCAAAGGCTAAAAATTATAGTTTCATTGTGAGAGAAACCTTGCCCCTCTCCTTATCTATTCCGATTATACGAACCTTAACTGTATCGCCAACGGAAACGACGTCCATCGGGTGTTTTACAAACTTATCGCTTAATTGCGATACATGTACGAGTCCGTCATTCTTAACACCTATGTCAACAAAGGCACCAAAGTCTACGACATTGCGGACAGTGCCGCTCATCTCCATGCCTTCTTTGAGGTCCTCGAAGCTTCTAACATCATTTCTAAAAACAACTGGTGGTGCATCTTCTCTAGGATCTCTGCCTGGCTTACGAAGCTCAGCAATGATATCCTTGACTGTAAACTCACCTATTCCAATATCTTCAGCCATCTTGCGTACACTCTCCTTCTCGGTCTTGGCAGGGTATGCTGACTTGATCTTATCGTCTATAACCTGCACCCCGCCCTTAATGTCGCTTTCAGAGATTCCGATTTTCTTCATCAAAATTCTGCTAACCTCATACGACTCAGGGTGCACTGACGTTGAATCAAGCACCTCTTTTCCATCGCTAATGCGAAGGAAGCCTGCGCACTGCTCATATGCCTTAGGACCTAGCTTTGCAACCTTAAGAAGCTGCTTTCTGTCTGTAAACTTGCCGTTTTCTTCTCTATATGCAACGATGTTCTTTGCCACGCTGCTGCTAATTCCTGCAACATAGGAAAGAAGTGATGGCGATGCTGTGTTTAGGTCAACTCCAACTCTGTTAACGCAATCCTCGACTACTGCACCAAGCGCTTCGCTCAGGTTCTTCTGGTTCATATCGTGCTGGTACTGACCTACGCCTATGTGCTTAGGGTCTATCTTAACCAGCTCTGCGAGCGGATCCTGAAGCCTTCTTCCAAGCGACATCGCGCCTCTTGTCGTCACATCAAGGTCAGGATATTCCTCGCTTGCGAGCTTTGATGCTGAATATACGGAAGCTCCACCTTCGTTAACAATAGTGTACTGAATCTGGTAGCTGTTCTTCTTTAGGAAGTTTGCAACTACTTCCTCGGTTTCTCTAGAAGCTGTTCCGTTTCCTATTACGATTACATCAATCTTGTATTTATCAATGATTTCTTTAGCGTTCTCTCAGTTCCTGCAATATCGCACTTAGGCTCAGTAGGATAGATTGTCGTGTAAGCAAGTAGTTTTCCGGTCTCGTCGATTACTGCAACCTTGCAGCCCGTTCTAAATCCTGGATCTATACTAATAATTCTCTTGCCACGAACCGGCGGAACCATAAGAAGCTTTTCGGTGTTACCCGCAAAGACCTTGATTGCCTCAGCTTCTGCTCTTTCGGTCAAAAGATTTCTCATCTCTCGCTCTACAGACGGCGCAATCAATCTCTTATATGCATCTTCTATTGTCTCGATAAGTAATGGCTTAAAGATAGAATCCTGCCTAATTACCTCCTTTTCGAGCAAACGGAGTATAGAGTCTGCATCTATGCTCACCTTAACCTTGAGCTTGCCCTCCTTCTCTCCACGGTTTACTGCAAGAACTCTATGGTTTGGAATCTTGCATATCGCCTCATGCTTGCCGTAGTACATATCGTAAACGGTCTTCTCCTCAGCATCCACAGCTTCAGTCTCTATGAGTCCGTGCTTATAGTATCTGTCACGAACCTCGCTAATCAAATCGGCGTTATCTGCAATCATCTCAGCGATGATATCGCAAGCGCCCTGAATAGCCTCTTCTGCTGTCTCAACTTCCTTTTCGGGGTCAACAAAAGATTCAGCTACCTTAAGCACATCTCCGCTCTTATTCTGCTGCATGTAAATTATAAGTGCAAGTGGCTCAAGCCCCTTAGCCTTGGCCTTTCCTGCTCTTGTGGTCTTCTTCTGCTTAAAAGGCTTATACAGATCCTCAACCCTCTGCAGAATCTCGGCTTTCTCAATCTCTGCCTTTAGCTCATCTGTAAGCTTACCCTGCTCCTCAATACTGCGAAGAACCTCCTGTTTACGTTCCTCGAGCCCTCTTAGGTATCTGAGTCTTTCGTCGATGGCGCGAAGCTGTTCATCGTTTAGTCCTCCCGTAACGTCCTTTCGGTATCTTGCAATAAAAGGCACCGTGTTACCCTCATCAATCAGCTTAACCGCCTGCTCAATCTGTACCTTCTTGACACCGAATTCCTCGGTAAGTTTTACAATAATATCCATATAAATCCTTTTCTCTATTGATTTTGCAAGGTGCTGTAGAGCGCGACACAAATCCCCTACGCTCGCACCAAGCAGATTTTACTAACTACCCATATATTATACTAGAATCAAAAGCCATTTGTGGCAAACTTTCCATTTTCCCCATACTAAAAAACGACCGAGATTTGCATCCCAAGTCGTCTTCTGAAGTTGGATTTACTTTAAAAAGCTTGAAACGAAGGCCTTTGTTCTTTCGTTTTGTGGATTTGTAAAGATCTGCTCTGCAGTTCCTTCCTCGACGATTTTTCCATCGGTCATAAATATAACCTGATCAGAAATCTCACGAGCAAATCCCATCTCATGTGTAACGATAAGCATAGTCATTCCAGAGGAAGCGAGCTTTTTCATTACATCTAAAACCTCTCCTACCATCTCTGGGTCAAGCGCAGATGTTGGCTCATCAAAGAGAATAATCTCCGGTTCCATCGCGAGCGCGCGCGCTATGGCAACCCTCTGCTTTTGACCTCCTGACAGGCTCTTAGGATAAGCATCCTTCTTGTCAGCAAGTCCTACGATTTGGAGAAGCTGCATCGCCTCTTATTTGCTTCCACCTTGCTCATGCCTTTGACATTAATAGGTGCTGCTGTGATATTCTTTAGCACCGTCAAATTATTGAACAGGTTGAAGTTTTGAAAAACCATAGCGGTCTTAGTCCTAACAGCTCTGAGGTTATTTTCTGTGACAAGCTCTCCATCGATGTAGATTTCCCCAGAGTCCTTTTTTTCCAAACCATTTATGCAGCGAAGCGTCGTGCTTTTTCCAGAGCCAGACGAGCCGATAATGGAGGTGACCTTGCCCTCCTGAACGGAGAAGCTAACGTCATCTACGGCCATTGCACCGCCAAAACTTTTAGTTAAATTTTTTACCTCAATCATCTAATCTGCCTCACATTTTCTTCCAATTGTTTTCTAATGCACCAACCAGCTTTGATAGCGGAATTGTCATCAAAAGGTATACTAGCGCAGCGCCTATATACGCCTCAAAAGTGTTGTAAGTTGAAGCATTCCACAGCTGTGCACTCCTTAGAATCTCTATGACACCAACATAGGAAAGCACTGCAGTCTCCTTAATCATGGTTACAAACTCGTTACCAAACGAAGGTATAACTATCCTTAAGGCCTGTGGAAGCACAATTAGTCTGTTTACTTGAGCCTTTGTCATTCCAATTGATAGAGCCGCTTCACGCTGACCCTTATCAACAGCCTGTATTCCTCCACGAATAACCTCAGCCATATATGCAGCACTGTTTAAGCCGCAAACTATAAAAGCTGGAATTAGAAGTACGCTCCACTTGAAATCCACATTGTGTTGCTGTAGAAAGTATGGTATTCCGTATGCTAAAACCAGCGCCTGAACTATCAGCGGAGTTCCCCTTACAATCTCAATATATATCCCGGAAATTACCTTTAAGGGCTTTTTTTCCGAAGTCCTCATCAGCGCCAGTACTAGTCCAAGAAGTACGCCTATAACTAGTGCAAAGAAACTCACACTAAGCGTTATTGGCAAGCCTTTCAGCGCAACTAGAAAGCCCTCAACATATAAACTCATACTTATTTTCCCTCAAACCACTTCTTGTATAGCTTCTCGTATGTTCCATCCTTTTTGATGTTTTCAAGACCCTTATTGATTTTTTCGAGAAGTTCTTTGTCGCCCTTTGCTACTGCAAAAGCGTATGACTCAGCGTCTAGAGTCTCTCCAACCGTCTTGAATGCCTTGTTTGCCTTAACTGCGCGGTCTGCAACTGGCTTATCGATTATCAAAGCATCCACGTCGCCGTTTTTAACCTGAAGAAGACATGTATCTACGCCGTCGTTAACCTTAACATCTTTGATTTTACCCTGTTCCTTTAGCTCATTTGCCTTATCTGCACCTGTTGTACCAATCTGAACTGCAACAGTCATATCTGGAGTAAGGTCATCGATTCCCTTAATAGTTGTGTTGTCTGATTTTACTAGAACTGCATTTCCGCTGTCATAGTATGTATTTGAGAAATCAACCTTTTTAACACGATCTTCGTTTGCAGTCATGCCAGCTGCGATAACATCACAGTTCTTAGCGTTTACTGCCGGGATAAGAGCATCAAAGCCAAATGACTTAAACTCAACATCAAAACCCTGATCCTTTCCGATGGCCTTCATAAGGTCCATATCAAAGCCTACGATGTTTCCATCTGCATCTGTTGTATCAAATGGTGCAAAGGTCGGCTCCGTACCAACAACATAGGTTTTCTTTTCCTTGTTATCATAATTCTTCTTTTTTCCACACGCTGTCACTCCAACTACCATTGCTAGAGCGACTGTAAGCACTACTGTTTTCTTAAGTAAATTCTTTCCTTTCATTTCGCTTTCCCTCTCAAGTAATTTATACTTATTCCTTAAATAGAATTTTTTTATCATAGGGTAATTATACATTGTTATTTATAATTATGCAAGTATTATTTTATATTTTTTTCTTTTTTTATGTATAGGCATTTTTTTAAAACCCTATTATTTCAATACTTTTACAAGACTAAATTATTCATTTTCATTATATATATGCAAAAACTTTCTTCATATTAATAGTTTGAATGTTTGCCATTTGAATAATGAGAAACAAGGTGAATTAGTTAGTCTCATCTATGCTATAATGCATACTAATAGATAAAGGAGATGATTTATATGAAAGACAGAATTCTAGAGGTTCTAACTAAGCTTGTTGCCTGCGAAAGTATCAGCAGCACGCCAAAAGAGCCGTCGGCCTCAGTATATGTCAATGATTTTATTAAACAGATACCCTATTTTCAGGAGCATCCTGAGCTATGCGGTGCATATGAGATACCAAACGATCCCTTCGGACGCACGGTCCCATACGCACTTGTTTTAGGTAAAAGCCCAAATACCGTAATTCTTTCAGGGCATATAGATGTAGTTTCTACAGAAGTTTACGGTGATGCAGAGCCACTTGCCTTCACACTAGGCCCTGAACTAGAGGCTAAGCTTGCTACTAAGGATTTGAACGAGGTTCAGAGAAGAGACCTTGAGTCAGGCGAATGGCTATGGGGTCGCGGAGCAGCTGATATGAAGGGTGGTATTGCAATCGCCATGGTTCTCCTAGAGAAATATGCAAAGCTCGCCCAAGAAGGTAAGCTAGAAGGCTCATACCTCTTCTCTGCAGTTGCAGATGAGGAATGCTACTCAGCAGGAATGAGAGCAATAATGCCAAAGTATCTAGAGCTTAAGAATAAGTATTCACTGAACTTTAAGCTTTTGATAGATCCAGAGCCAGCATCTGAGGATGGCCCTGCACAGGTTCTCTCGCTAGGTTCAATCGGAAAGACTATGCCAGTTATTATGACTCAGGGAGCTGTTGCCCACATCGGTCACTGCTATAACGGTATGTCATCACTCAACATGCTAGCCGGAATATACCAAAGAACGGGAGGCAGCCTAGAGTTCGTCGACGTCTATAAAGATGAGTCCTCAATGCCGCTAAACTGGCAATATATGAGAGATATCAAAGAGACCTACGATGTTTCTCTACCATTCCGCTCAAGCGGATACATGACAGTGTTAAGCTTCAAGACAACAATTTCTGAGACACTTGCAAAGCTAAAGAAAATCTGCGTTGAGGTCTTTGATGAAGAGGTTAATAAGCTTAACGCTCAGTATCAGGAGTTCAAGAAGCACAACCGCTTCGAGACCAAAGAGAAAATCTACTATCCAAACTGCGTCTACACGGTTTCTGAGCTATGCGATAAACTGCGCGAAAAGGATGGCGCTGCCTTTGATGAGTTCTACAATAAGCTCTACGATCAGGCTAGGGATATGGTTGCCAAGGGAAAGAGTTATCCAGATGCTACCATCTACCTTATGGATAAACTTTTGAGCTATGCGGACATAAAGCAGCCAGTCGTTTTGATAGGTATGGCTCCACCATATTATCCTGCAACTCACAGCGACCAGATTGAAGGCCGCGAGGGCTACGGAAGCAAGGTTTTCGAGTTTGCTAAGAAGCTTTCAGAAGAGAAGTTTGGACAAGCTTTGACATCGGAGCACTACTTCACCGGAATCTCCGATAACAGCTACACATCAATTCCAGACCTAGACTTTGATGAGATAACAGCTAACTACCCTATGTGGGGAAGCGCATACAGCCTTGACTTTGAGGCGATCAAAGAAATCTCGGTGCCTTCTATCCTATACGGACCTATCGGCAGAGAATATCACCAGTGGTCGGAACGTGTTAATAAACGCAGCCTCTTTGAGGTTATGCCAGAGATGATTCAGAGCGTTATCGAGTTTGCTTGGGAGAACTAGAGCTCGCTTTGATGTAAGAAGCCAATCGGCGTTTGGGCAGGCTAGTGCTTGCCAGTAAGATATTGTTTTTAAGAGTCAAATTAGGGGCTCTTGAATATATGCATTTAAACAATGGGAGGAAAAAAATGAACGAATATGTAAGAAAGCGTATTGAGGAAATGTCCATCGACTTTACTTCAGTGCAGAGCGTTGTCGACACAGAGGGCGAAATCGTTATGGCGGAAAAGATCTACGACACCATGAGCGAGATCGATTACTATAAGAAAAACCCTGAGAAGCTTTACTACATCGACCTTAAGGACGATTTAATCGGCAGAAAGATTGTTGTTGCAGAGCTTAACGGTGAGAAGAAGCCTTCCGATAAGACTATCGTTCTCATCGGACACTTTGATACAGTTGGTATTTCCGACTACGGCCCACTTAAGGAGTACTCAACTCAGCCAGCAGAGCTAATTGAGAGATTCCGCGAGCTAAAGCTTCCTGAGGAAGTAAGAGAAGATCTTGAGTCCGGAAAGTACATGTTCGGTCGTGGACTCTTTGATATGAAGTCTGGTGATGCTATCATCATCGCTATTATGGAAGAAATCAGTAAGGACCTAGCAAACTTTGAAGGAAACCTAATCTATGCTGCAGTTTGCGACGAAGAAGGAAACTCAGGCGGAATGCTTAACTTTGTTCCTCACCTTGTTAACCTCAAGAAGGAAAAGGGCTATGACTACATTGCTATGATAGATACAGACTACATGGCACCTGCATTCCCAGGCGACCCAATGAAGTACATCTATGTAGGAACAGTTGGAAAGATCATGCCTACATTCTACATCGTAGGCAAGGAAACTCACGTAGGTGAGTCATTTGATGGACTAGACCCTAACCAGATTGCATCGCAGCTAACACAGAGAATCAACCTAAATCCTGAGTTCAGCGATACAGTTGACGGAGAGGTAACACTTCCTCCTATCACACTAAAGCAGAGAGACCTCAAGACAGAGTACTCTGTACAGATTGCTAACAAAGCTGTTTTGATGCTCAACTACGCAACTCACGACTCAACACCTGACCAGGTTCTAACAAAGATGAAGAACGCAGGTCATGAATGCTTCCAGCAGGTTGTTGACACACTAAACGAAAGATATGCTATGTACTGCGACATGGTAGGCAGAGAGTTCAGAAAGCAGCCATGGGTTGCAAGAACATTCACTTACGACGAGCTATACAAGGCAGTTAAGGCAGAGCTTGGAGACGAGCTAGATGCAAAGGTTGCAGCATATATCGAAGAGCTAAAGAAGGATACTACTATTGACGTTAGAGACAAGTCACTTAAGATTGTTGACTTCGTTCACGATCTATGGTCAGATAAGGACCCTATCCTAGTAGTTTACTTCACACCACCTTACTATCCACACATCCATGTTGATGATTCTACAGCAAAGGGCAAGGCTCTTATTGATGCAGTAAACGGTGCAGTTGCAAGCGTTAAGGCTGATCCAGCATTCGATTATCATCTAATAAGCAAGAAGTTCCTACCTTGCATTTCAGACCTAAGCTATGGTGCAGCTCTAAGGATCCAGCAGTAATTGAGAGATTCGAGTTAAACACACCTGGTTACGGCGAAGGCAAGATTTACTCACTTCCACTAGCTGATATGCAGGTTCTTGACCTACCAGTAGTAGACATCGGAACTGTAGGAAAGGACGCTCACAAGTACACAGAGAGAATCGAGACAAGATTTACATTTGAGTACACACCTGAGCTAGTTTATCAGACAATACTTAACCTACTAAAATAGGATAAACCAAAGATTTTGAGGAGATCAAAATGAGAGCTCACGCAGACAAACTTTTTATAAACGGAAAAATCTATTCGATGGAGGCAGAGGGCTTATGCTATGAAGCCCTAGCTATCAAAGATGGTAAAATCGCCTTCATCGGTGATAATAATAGCGCGCAAGCTGGCTTTGATGCAGATGAAGTCATCGACCTTGGCGGCAAAGTAATGCTTCCTGGACTTGGCGATGCTCACCTACACTTCTTCGCTTACTGCCAGACCTTCACAACAGTGGATCTTGGCGGAGTTAAATCAAAGGCAGAGGCCCTAGAGCGCCTCAAGGCAAAGGCGGCTGAAACACCGGAGGGCGAGTGGATTAGAGGAAATAACTTTGATCAGTCAAAATGGAACGACTGCGAGGATGAAATCCCTACAAGACACTGGCTTGACGAAGCGAGCAAAGCGCATCCTATCCTTATAAAGAGAGTTTGCCTGCACACTGGAGTTGCAAACACACTTGCCCTAGAAAAGGCGGGTATAGGCAAGGGCTATGACTTTGGTGAAGGCGGTGTTGTAGAGCTAGAAGCAGACGGACATCCAAACGGAATCCTAAGAGAACAGGCAACAAAGATCTTTGATGACCTAATCCCTGATCCAACAAAGATTCCAGAGGTCAAAACCGAGCTCATGGATAGAGCCTTGGCAGAAGCCTCTTCAGTCGGACTCACTGCAATTCATACATATGCAGCCGATATTTGGAAGTACACCGAAAGCTTTGATGACTACCTAAAGCTCGATCACGAAGGAAAGCTCCCTCTAAGAGTTAGCATCTACCTCGACACATTGTATAACAAGCCATATCTGACCAAGAGAGAAATGGAAGATCCATACCTCAAGGTTAGATATGGTGGATATAAGATTTTTTCTGACGGTTCACTCGGTTCTCGCTCAGCCAAGCTTTTTGAACCTTACAGCGATGCTGCTGATACTGATGGCCTTCTCGTTCAGACTCAGGAAGAGCTAAATGAAAAGATGCTCACAGCCTACGAGATGGGGCTTCAGCCAGCGGTCCACTGCATCGGAGACAAAGGACTTGACTGTGTTCTAACAGGCGTTGAATATGCACTTGAGAAGAGCAGGGAGCATGGAATGACAGAGGAAGAACAGGCAAATCGAGATCCGTTCAGAATTATTCATGCGCAGATGGCAAATCCAGATTTGATTGAGCGTATGAGCAAACTTCCTATAATAGTTGATATTCAGCCAATCTTCCTGGCTACTGACCTCCACTGGATTGAGGAGAGAGTAGGAGCCGAAAGAGCGGCACACAGCTATCAGTGGAAGACTTACATAGAAAAAGGACTAAGACTTTTAGGCGGCTCAGATTGCCCTGTCGAGAGCTTTTCTCCATGGCATGGAATCTACGCAGCAGTTACCCGCAAGGACCTAGAGGGATATCCAGAAGCAGGCTATCACCCAGAGGAAAAGATTTCTGTATACGATGCGCTCTGCATGTTTACTAAGAATGTTCCTTATGGAACTGGTCAAGAGGACTACCTCGGAACGCTAGAGATAGGAAAATTCGCTGATATGGTCGTTATTGACCGCAATATCTTCGAGATTCCTGAAGATGAGATAGCAGATATCAAGGTTGAATATACATACCTTGCAGGTGAAGAAGTCTATAGAAGAAATTAATTTAGATTTTTTCTGTGGTGAAGAAACACAAATCGCTTAACTACAGATGAAATACACTATGCGCAAGTTATATCAACATTTACTTATTAAGAAAGGAGAAGCATATGTTTATAATCAATGCTTTAATTGCCTTTGGTAACTGGTTTTGGGGAATTCCAATCCTAATTTTGCTTGGATGCGGTGGTCTTTATGTAACAATCAGAGTAGGATTTCCTGCAGTTCCGTCACTTCGGATATATTTGCTCACAGACATTTGGTAAAATGTTTGCAAAGCCAGAGACAGATGATGGCGTATCACCATTTGCTGCTGCTTGTACAGCACTTGCATCATCAATCGGTGCTTCAAATATCGTTGGTGTTCCAGTAGCTATTGCTCTTGGTGGTCCTGGTGCAGTATTCTGGATTTGGGTTATGGCATTCATCGGAATGGCTACAAAGTACACTGAGGTAACACTCGGTCTAATGTACAGAGAAAAGAACGAAGCTGGCGATTTTGTTGGTGGTCCTTACTACTACTGCAGAGGTCTCGGTAAGAGCGGTATTGCAAAGAAAATCGGTATCTTCTTCGGAACATTTTACGCTTTCGGACTTATGATAGAACTTATTCCATCAATTGCTTCACAGGCTGCATCTGTAACAAAGCAGGGTATCTCACTAGGAATTCCTGAACTTCCTATCGCTATCGCTGTAGCAATTATTACAATCATTGTTTGCATAGGTGGCGTAAAGAGAATCGGTGATGTTTGCGATAAGCTCGTTCCAGTGATGGCTATCGTTTACATGCTAGGTGCTTTAGTAATCATCGTTAAGAACTTTAACCAGATTCCTAACGCATTTGCAGAAATCTTCGGATCAGCATTCACAGGAAGAGCTGCTTTCGGTGGATTCGCAGGAGCATCTCTAGGTGCTGCACTAAGATGGGGATTTGCTCGTGGATGCTATTCAAACGAAGCTGGTATGGGTACTGCTCCTCAGGGACACGCTGCTGCTAACGTAGATCACCCTGTAAGACAGGGACTCTGGGGCGTATTCGAAGTTACTGTTGATACAATCATCGTTTGCACAGTAACAGCTCTAGCTGTTTTGGTTTCTGGCGTTTGGACAGAAAAGGGAATCGATGCAGGTGCTCTAGCGCAGGCTGCATTCAGCAAGAACTTCAACCCAACATTTGCTAACTACTTTGTAGCTATCTGCGTATTCCTATTCGTACTTTCAACAATCATCGTTGTTACATTCTACGGACAGAGACAGGCAGAGTTCCTATTTGGTATCGGATTCAGCAAAATCTGGGTTTGGGTTTACATCATAGCAACTGTAGTAGGTGGACTAGGAATCGACCTTGGCGTACTATATGCTCTAACAGATGCATTCCTAGGACTCATCATCATTCCAAATATGATTGCTGTAGTTCTAATGGTTCCACAGGTAAAGAAGGCTCAGGACGAGTTCTTCAACACTCCTGGAAAATACTATCTAGCAGATAAGGCTGCAAAAGCAGCAAAGAAAGCTGCTAAATAGTAGGCTACAAGATCAAAATATTTTAAAAACCTTCTTTTGAGGTTCACTAATCAGTATATGCTTGCGCAATAAGGCGGGAACGCGTTCAGCGTTCCCGTTATTCAATCTTTAGTTATTATTCTTTAGGAGAACGCTTATGTTTATACTTAGAGCTATTATCTTAGTACTCGCACTTTTTATGGGTGTATTTTTCACCGTCTTTGTACTTACAGCGATCGAGGCGAAGTCACCAAAATTTGAGGATCTCTCCCGTCGCATACACAAAGCTATTCCAGAAAAACTCTGGCTAGCATTTTTTATAGGTTCACTCGCAATCTTTTTTTGTTCGTATTTTACAAAGCTTACAGGCCTAGAATACGTGCGAATCGGTATATTTACAGGTTTAATTTCGGGAATATTCCTCTACTTCCGTGCAGGCCCTAATATTAATAGGGAAGAGATGGAAAGAGACGCGCAGAGAAAGGGAGCAAATCCAACAGGATTCCTGAACTTTTTTCAGGGCCCTGATAAGAGTAGCTATCAAAACAAGAAGCCCGCGAAAAACAATCCTTACAAGAGTAAGAAGAAAAAGAAATAGAATTGTAAAGCTAAATGCCTTATACAATTCAAGACATAAAAACGAGGAGTCTCAGAATAATTCAATTCATAACTGAAAGCCCCTCGTATTTATTTTATTATTACGTAACTATTAGACCAATTAAGCTATTATGCTTTATCTTATAGTGACTTAGTTAAATCTGCGTCTACCAACTACTACCAATGCTGCTGAAGTAGCACCTAACATTAGAAGATATCCTCCGAAATTGTTTCTATCTCCTGTATTTGGAGTCTTTTTTATACCTTTCTTATTCACCTGATTAGATGGTGAAGATCCATTACTGTTAGGATTCACATTTGAAGGATCAGATTTTGGTGTGAACTTCCACTGGCCATAAACTTCTGTATTCTGAGTTACATCCACGGTTCTAACCTTTGTCGCATCTAGGTTATCCTTGTCTGTAGACCAACCTGTAAATTCCCATACTCCGTTGACTCCGTTCTTTGCCGCTTCAATTCTATTTGGAGCAGCTTCGAGGGTAATGGTTTCACTGTAGCCTATGCCTGCTACTGCATTAGGAACAGTATATCCGCTTGGGGTTTCGCCTATTACCTTATACTCAAGGCTGTATGAATTTACAGTAATCAACATAGGGACTGTGATATCAAGCTTTGATACACCTTCCTTAAAATTAACATAAAACTTCTGATCAATTCCCTCTGCCGTAGCAGTTCCTGAAATATTTACATCAGTCTTTCATTAGCAGCATCATAATTTGCAGCACTTGAAACTAGGCCGTTAGGAAGAGTTCCTACAATGTTAATTGAGTCGTAGTGCATCTTAGATGTTACTATAGGACTAAATGAGCCTGGATAGTATGTGTAAGAAAAATCAGGGAATGTTAGTACTTCCTCATATGGCTTTCCTTTGATTGCATCAGTGAGTCTATTACTCTTAATCTTAACACCTACAACTGATGTTGTCCTACCCATAAAGCTTGATGAGCTAGATGTATGTCCAAAATATGAATCTGTTATATATGTAACTCCATCACCTTTGTTTGTGGCTGTGCTATCCGTAAAAGTGCTGTTTGATACATTAGATATCCCGTATGTAGTAAGTCCATTGTTAAACTTTACATTGTCAAAAGTAATATTTGCACCAGCCTCAACCTCTACAGGGCCATCAAAAGTTGTGTTGGACACAGTCTCTGTACCGCTGTAAATAGTCTTCGTAAGCTTTTTATCATATAGCTTTGTTATAATCGCAGGATCAATAACAGCGCTTGGTCCTTGGTAAAGAACCTCTCCATTTGCTTTGAATGTATATATGTATCCACTTCTATATTCTCTAGATACCTCTACTGGGTAATAGTTTGTACCATCAGGAGAATACCATATTGGAGTGAGCGGTGTTCCATTAGTTCCAAGAACCTTCTCATATACCGCGGTCCACCTATTGCCATCTGTATATCCGTAAGCACTACTTCCTGATTTTACAGAAGCGTCATACTGATTATACACATCTTCTGTCCTACTCGCAGCAGATACCAAGCTAATGCTCGAAAGCACGATGCTTAGAACAAGAACTACTACAAGCATAGCTCTTCTTTTTTTAATGTAACTCATCTTCTACCTCTCTTTGCAATTATTAGTTATGTTAAATCCCTTTTGAATCAATAGTAAAAACCATAATCAAAACAAAACAACAGTTAGTAATATCTAACTGTTGCGAAATTATAACATTATATTTTTTTATAAGGTCAACAATAAATTTACATTTAATATATCATTGACTTTATATATCGTCTCTGTTGATTGGGCAAGACATGCAGCGTGGGCCGCCTCTTCCTCTTGAAATCTCAGCTCCTGGTATAGCAAGAACCTTGACGCCCTTCTTGTCGAGAAGCTCATTTGTAACATAGTTTCTCTCATATGTAACAACAGTTCCTGGCGCTATGCAAAGCGTATTTGAACCGTCGTTCCACTGCTCTCTCTGCGCAGCCATCTTATCGTCTCCACCGCAACGGATTAGCTCTACCGCTGGAAGGTTTAGAATAGACTTTAGAATGTTTGTCAGAGTGTCTGTAACTGAGCTATATTTAACCTCGCCGTCTCTATCAAGCTCCATTTCAAATAGCTGAAGTGGTGCCTCAATCTCAGGATGTATGGTGAACTTATCGTAGTCTACCATTGTAAATACTGTATCGAGGTGCATGAAAGCACGAGTCTTAGGTATATCGAATACGATGACACGCTTGAATTCAGAGTTTCCAAGCAGGTTACGAGCAAAGCGCTCTATAGCTGCTGCTGTAGTTCTCTGGCTTAGTCCAACTGCTACAGTCTCTTTGTTCAAAACTAGAACGTCTCCACCCTCGATTGCGTAATCGTGATCGTAGTCATACCACAATCTGTTTTCGCCACCTGAGAAGTCCTCATTGTGCTGGTACATATACTTGAGAAGTAGCGCTTCTCTGCGTCTTGTACCTGTGCTCATGTGGTGAATGCTTAAACCATTTCCTATGCATGCGCCTGGGTCACGAGTGAAGTAAAGGTTTGGCATAGGATCTAGGTAGAACGGATAAGATGAAGAAATAAATTCAGCAAATGAATTCGACTTGAAGCTTGGAACTTCATCCTTCTTAACACCACTTATGATCTTTTGCAACCATCTCCTTAGTTGGCATCTCGTTCAAATAGTGGAAAACCGCCTCGCTAGCAAACTTGCTGTTCATATGGCTATCTGCGATGAACTCCTTCAAAAAAATTCAGACTTAATCTCTGGATTTGCAAGCGCCTTAGCAGTCTCGTCTACGTAGTATACCACTTCTACGCCGTTGTCTCTAGCACCTGAGCAAAAAGCATCGTGCTCCTGCTGTGCAATCTTTAGGTATGGTATATCATCAAAAAGCAATCTTGCAAAGTTTTTCTGGAACTAGGCCCTCAACCTCATAGCCAATTCTATGAAGAAGAACCTTGTTCAACTTTTCCAATCTCAGAATAATTGTGTATTCCGGGTCTCATAAATTCCTCTCTTTTCTCTATATCAATATCTTATACAACTAAGATTTTAACATTGTTAAAAAAATTCGTCAAGCTATTCATTTTTAATAAGCTGCTTTGATGTGGTATACTTTTTATCAAAGAAAGATAGATTGAGGATGACTTATGAAGAAAATCTTACTTATTGCAACAGGTGGAACGATTGCTTCTGTTCAGACCGAAAATGGGCTAAAAGCCTGCGATTTCACCAGAGATGTTGCTCTCATACATTCCTAATGCCTGCAGTAAATGCGACATTGAGGTAAAACAGATTTTTAATATAGATAGCACCAATATCCAGCCCGAGCACTGGATGCTCATAGTTAGGGAAATTGAGGCGAGCTATGACAGCTACGATGGCTTTTTTTGATAACACACGGAACGGACACTATGGCATACACAGCCTCTGCTCTTTCCTACCTGATACAAGGAGCATCTAAGCCTATAGTTTTAACAGGGTGCTCAGAAGCCGATTTCAGACGAATTTACCGATGCAAGACGCAATCTCAGCGACAGTATCAACTTTATACTTAACGGCGGTCTTAACGGTATTTTTTTATCGTCTTTGACGGCAAGGCAATATTGGGAACGAGGGCACGCAAGGTAAGAAGCAAAAGCTTTGCTGCTTTTGATAGCATAGGCTACCCTATCGCAGCTTTCATAGATGATAGCAGGATAATCAAATACCTCGAGGCGCCAGCTGTCTCAGCTAAGGTACGCTTTGCCGCTTCCATATCCGATTCGGTCTTCTTGCTTAAGCTGATCCCAGGAATTAGACCTGAGATTCTCGCTTATCTAGGGGAGCACTACGACATCATTGTGATTGAAAGCTACGGAGTTGGTGGTATACCATTCTATGATAAGAGAAATTTCCTAAACGAGCTTCAGGCTTTGACTGAGAAGGGCAAAATCATCGTTATAGCTACTCAGGTCATGCTAGAGGGTAGCGATGCCGAAAAATATGAGGTTGGAGCGCTTGCACTAGACAGATACAATGTTTTGCAGTCTTTTGATATGACTGTAGAATCCGCTGTGACAAAGCTCATGTGGCTATGTGCAGAGCATGAAGGCTACGAGGAAATTAGAGACGGTTTCTATAAATGTATTAACCACGACCTTCTCTATGACCCTAAGAACTAGACAGGTATTTGAAAGCTAATAACTTAGACGGACGCCTGACACACTTTTGCGTCCATGTAGAATAAATTGGAGGAAACTATGGAATTAAGTCAAGTAAAAGAAAAACTACTTAAATTGCAGAGCCGCCTTAGCGCATACGCACACGCCATGGAAAGCATCAGCTACGACGGACAGACCGTTGCCCCAAAGGGCACAGCCGAAAACCGTGCGCACGCTCTTGCTGTTCTCAGCGAAGAAGAATACCTGATCAAAACAGGAAGTGAGACTGTTGCTCTTCTCGAGCTTCTAGATAATAACAAAGCTGTTTTGACCGAAGAAGAAAACCGCATGGTTCAGCTCATGCTAAAGGACATTCGCCGCATGCAGAGCATTCCTATGGACGAGTATATCGCCTATCAGGAGCTTGTTGTAAAAGCTGAGGACGTTTGGGAGGATGCCAAGAGAAACAATGATTTTGCTTCCTTTGCACCATACCTAAAGGAGATCTTTGATACAAATATTAAGTTTGCAAAGTACTGCGCGCCAGACAAGGCCCCTTACGACTACTGGCTCGGAGAGTACGAGGATGGCCTCACCATGGAGGTCTGCGATGAGTTTTTCTCCAAGCTAAGGGAGAGAATCGTTCCACTAATCAAGCATATATCAGCAAGCGAGCAGGTCGATGCTTCATTCCTAATAGGCGACTTCCCAATCGCTAAGCAGGAAGAGCTCTCTTACTACCTAATGAAGCTCTTAGGACTTGACCTAGCGCACTGCGGGCTTTCAACAAGTGAGCATCCGTTCACAACGAGTCTAGGCTCACATCTAGATGAGAGAATTACAACTCACTATATGGAAGACAGCTTCGTTTACTCTATGTACAGCGTAATCCACGAAAGTGGACATGCTCTCTACGATACAGGAGTTGATGACAGGTATCTATATACACTTCTTGATGCTGGTGTTTCCATGGGCATCCACGAAAGCCAGAGCAGATTCTACGAAAACCTCCTAGGCAGAAGCAAGGAGTTCATAGAGCTTGTACTTCCTAAGCTAAAGGAGCTTTTCCCTTCACTAAAGGACGTCACAGCAGATGCGCTTTATCGCGCAATCAACAAGGTTGAGCCTTCTTTGATCAGAACAGAGGCAGATGAGGTAACATATTGCCTCCACGTCTTGGTAAGATACGAGCTTGAAAAAAAGCTTATGGCTGGTGAAATTACTGTTAATGAGCTACCTGAGCAGTGGAACAAGCTATACAAGGAGTATCTAGGAGTTGATGTTCCTAGCGATAGACTTGGCGTTCTTCAGGACAGTCACTGGGCTGGTGGTGCAATAGGCTATTTCCCATCATACGCACTTGGATCTGCCTACGGTGCTCAGCTTCTATCAAAGATGGCTGCCGAAGTCGACGTCAAAGACGCTCTATCAAAGGGAGACTTCTCAGAGATAAACAAGTGGAACAGAGAGCACATCTGGAAGCACGGAAGCCTCTACCGCTCAGATGAGCTACTTGAAAGGCGCTTGGCGAGAAGTTCTCAGCCGATGACTATATCGACTACCTAGAGAAGAAATTTAAGGAAATATATAAATAGAAATGACGGCAAAAGCCGTATAGGAGAGAAATCATGTTTTGCTTTAATCACTTTAATTTCAATGTTTTAGATCTACAGCGTAGTCTTGAGTTCTACGACAAGGCACTTGGCCTAAAGCCTGTTCGCGAAAAGCACGGAGAGGACTTCACTCTAGTATATCTCGGTGATGAAAAGACCGGCTTTCAGCTAGAGCTCACATACATGCACGACCGTAAAGAGCCTTACGACTTGGGAGAAATAGAGTATCATCTTGCTATGACGACTGATGACATGGAAGCATCTAGAAGGCTTCACGAGGAGCTTGGATGCATTTGCTTTGTTAATGAGGATATGGGAATCTATTTTATAGAAGATCCGGATGGATACTGGATTGAGGTAGTCCCAGAAAAATAGCAAGTCCAAGAAATTATAAACTTGCAAACTATAAATCATTCGTCGATTGGAGAAAAAATGAGAATTAAAAAACCCAAAAATCATATACTAAATCCATTATTCCAATTTCTTGCCGTTACATTCGGTGCTGTTCTCTTTGCGATAAACCTCCGCACCTTTATCCCTGCTGGAGGCCTTTATCCCAGTGGCTTTTCTGGAATTGCAATTCTTATTCAAAGGATTTGTGACAAGTACTTTGGGCTTGGCATCCCATTCACAGCCCTATACATTCCGATAAACCTTATTCCTATCTACATAGGCTTTAAGTATATCGGCAAAAGGTTTACACTTTACAGCCTCTATGTAATCACACTAACCAGTATTTTGACCGATACCATTCCAAAGTTTGTCATTACAGATGATATGCTTTTGATCTCAGTATTCGGTGGTATTCTAAATGGACTTGCAGTTGTCGTTACGCTTCTCGCTGGTGCAAGTGGTGGCGGCATGGACTTCATATCGATATTTATGTCAGAGCGCAAGGGTAAGGATGCATGGAATTTGATACTGCTAACAAACTCTGTTATTCTGCTTACTGCGGGTTTTCTTTTCGGCTTTGAAAAGGCTTTATACTCAATCATATTCCAGTACTGTAACACGCAGATTATCAAGTTTTTCTATAAGCGCTACCAGAAGCATACTCTGCTCATCATCACCGATAAAACTCAGGAGATTTACGAGCAGATCCGCATCGTGACACACCACGATGCAACCCTATTTGTCGGTACGGGATGCTACGAGGGCGCCGAAAGAAAGATGCTTTACTCGGTTGTAAGTAGCGATCAGGTTTCAACTGTAATTAACATCATAAAGGAAATAGATCCTAAGGCCTTCATAAACTCTCTCAAGACTGAGGAGCTAAGTGGCAGGTTCTATAAACAAAAGAAGAGATAAGTAAAAGACGAGGGCCAGTGGTTCTCGTCTTTTGTGTTTTGATGGAATGTATTTTTTAATATAGATATGTTTAAAATTTAGGCTTGATTCCACCCAACAAAGAGTTATTATATAATTAAGAATAATTGAAATACGATTCTTGGATGCGATTTTATGTATAAGAGGAGCTTGTCATGAACACAGAGAAAATCGTAAAATATATATTTTATTCGCTATCAGCGGTGATATTCAACATACTGATATTAACATACTCTACAATCAAGCAATATATTGCGTGTTTATGGATTGGGGATATTCTGGAATTCATATATAAGCATTGTTTCGTTTATATGTCAATACTTTATATGTTCATCTTATCAATGCATTTTATGTATCGCTATCGAAAATATAAGACTATGGAAAATATAAATACCTATATTTCTGCAAGAAAAACCTTGGTTATAACTTCTCTAATTGCACTGGAATTAAATGTATTTACCTTTGCATTCGTTCTATATGCCTTTTGTCACCCTGAGCTTCGCTTCCGATACCTTTTGACCCTGACATTTTGTTCATATCGTGTTTTATCTCTATAATAGCCTGGGGCATTTCTTTAGTCATGGTTATATGCAGTTATTTTATAGTAAGGAGGAAATAGGTCATGAGAAACAAAGCAAAGATATTCTCTATAGCTTTAGTCCTTGTAATTGCAGCTATATTAATCTTTGTCTTTTATGGCAAGTCTTCGAAGGCCAAAGTCTCAAGCAATTTTCGTGAAGGCTACCTCAAGATTTCTATGAAAGCAATTCAAACAAATCCTGAGCTTGTCACTGTCAGTAAGAAGGATAAAAATGGCGAATTTAAGGATATAACCGCTAAATTCTATATGGATTACATAACGGATATTCAGGAAGGTAAGTTCAACAAGGCTCTAAAACTACTTTCCGATAAGGATAATTATGATATCTACTTTGAAAGTGGGCACACTGACCTAAAGCCTCTTTTGGTAGAATTTCGCGATGGCTATGAAAATGCGGTAATAGGACGAATCAGTCTGTATATCCACGAGGCAAAGGAACAGAATCTAAAGCCGGTAAAGCTTAGCGAAGAGGAGCAGGCAATAAGAAATTTTGCACATGTAGTTTTTAACTTTAACTACAAGGATAGATACACAAAGTACATAGATAATAAAGACAAATACTATGAGCAATTTAAAGATGTTGCAACGAAAAAAACTGCATAGAGATGATGAAGCTTGAGCATTTTCCTTATGAAATTGAGGAAATATACGGTGCAGATAAAAAGTCCGGCGTTTTCATCAAAGTTAAGCCAGGCCCAGGTGGTGACTACATCGCTATAAGCTACCAGTTGCGCGACGGTACGGTTTATAAAATGACTCAAATCTTCGAAGCAAAGTGTAAAAAGGTTAATGGTAAAATGCTAGTCGATGAATTCCAAGAACTTAGTACGGTTTGGAATGAACTATAAAGCAAGAACCCCAAAAAGGAGAGCAGTGCTCTCCTTTTTTGCAGAGACTATAACAAGTTTTTCTAAAAATATTTGCTACCGAATTTATTTTTCTTACTTCCCAGAATCCACCTCTATTTGCTCCGTGACGTACCAAACGCCCCTCTTCACGTAGAGACCTAATTATTCGCTCAACCTGACGACTAGATAATTTAAGTTTATCTCCAATTTTTGCTGCACTCAGTCTTGGATTATTATCCAGAAGATTCAAGATTCCCTCTTCCGTTTCTCCGACATCTTCTCCGACATTTTCTCCGACATCTACTGCATTCATTAGAATATCTTCTAGCGCAGTCTTTATAATCTCAAGCATGAACAAAACAAAATCATTTGCATTTTCATTCTCATTAGAAGCTCCTATTGCATCATAATATGCCTGCTGATTATCGTGAATTAATGATTCTATAGGTACCCATGCAAAAAACGGCTTCCATTTCGATAGAATTAGAGTATGCCACAATCTTCCGGTTCTGCCATTTCCATCAAAAAACGGATGAATAAATTCGAATTCATAGTGAAATAGGCAAGATTTTATTAGTGGATGTAAATTGCTTTCTTTAAGCCATGTAAACAAATTTCCCATCACTTCTGGTATGTAATTTGACGGAGTTCCAGCATGAATCAACTTTTCCCCATCATACACGCCTGCATTCCCACTTCTAAACATGCCTGACTCTGTTATTAAGTCTTTAGTCATAATTCTGTGAGCTACCAATAGATCTTCTATGGAATAAGGGTTCAGTCTATCGAGCTTCTCATATATCTCATATGCATTTTGTACTTCCTTAATATCTGATGGTGGCGCTAGCACTCGCTTGCCATCAATAATATCTGTCACTTGCCCTATAGATAGTGTATTTTGCTCAATTGCAAGCGAAGAATGAATCGTTTTAATACGGTTTTCTCTTCTGAGTATTGGGTTTGTGGTCAAACCTTCATATACAGAAATTTCTCCACTCAGTTCTGCAATTTCAGCAGCGAGAGTTGCTATCTGCTCATTCATTTCAAATGGTGGTTTGTAGTTTTTCATTGTAACTCCATAATGATTTTACTATAAAATCATCTAATCTAAGAGACCTTCCATCACTTTAAATAGTATAACACAAAAGGAGAGCAATGCTCTCCTTTTTCTATCGCTTAAATACGATTTTACCTCCAACCATTGTCATGACTGGAAGGATATCCTTAATTTCATCAGGATTTACCGTGAATATATCCTTATCTAAAAGCACCATATCAGCTAGGTATCCTGGCTTTATGCGGCCTTTGATGTCTTCCATAAATTCGCCGTAGGCACTCTCTATGGTATAGGCATCTATTGCCGTTTCTACATCAACGCACTCTGCTGGGTAGAATCCGCCCTCTGGCTTACCCTGTCTATCTTTTCTAGTCACAGCCATATAGATATTAGGGAATGGATTACAGTCCTCAACTGGGCAGTCTGTACCGTAGGATACGTGCGCACCCTTCTTTGCCAGACTTCCGAAAGCATATGAGCTTGAAGCTAGCTCTCGCCCAACTAGATCATCTACAATTTTCATATCATAATCTAGGGAAGATTGGCTGTGCAAAGACGAGAATGTTCAGCTTTGCGATTCTGTCAACGAGCTCCTTGCTAGTAACCTGACAGTGAATTAGGGCATGTCTCAGCTTGTTTTCACCGTCTACAAAGGCTTTCTCGTAGCTGTCGATTGTACGCTTTACGGCCTCATCTCCGATTACGTGAGTAACCACCTGAAGCCCGTGCTCCTTTGCAATTTGGCAATATTCATCCATATCCTCAACACTTATCCACTCAAGTCCGTGGTCATCTGGATTGCCAACATAGCCGTTAGTCATCAAAGCGGTTCTGGCACCGAGGCTTCCGTCCTTAAATAACTTAAGTGGTCCAAGTGTGAGCCACGAATCCTTAGGATAATCACCCTTAGCATACTCTCCATTCTCAAGGTACTCCCTGAAGTCCTCAAGTCTATTGAAGCAAACCTGATGCCTATATCTGAGCAAAGCCTCTCCCTTATCGTATATATCGTGGAAGAGCTTAAATGCTGCAGGTCCATCCATAAAGGTCGTGCCCACATCGTTACTCTGAACGCTTGTAAGCCCGTGAGCAACCGCATATTCCATGGTCTCAATCAGGATTTTGCGTCTCTCCTCTAGCGAAAAGTCCGGAATAAGACGCTTTGCAATATTACAGCCGTTTCCTGTGAATATTCCGTTTGGCTTTCCGTCCTCGCCTACAAGGTAGTCACCGTCCTTGAATAGCTCTTTGTTCACCTCAATATCGAGCATTTCTAAAAGCTTTGAGTTTGTTGAAATTATGTGACCACAAACTCTCTCAAGAACTATAGGATATTCCGTGCTGATTTTGTCGAGGTCGTTTCTATCTGGAATCCTGTCACCATCTGTGAAGTTATCCTGATTCCAGCCAATAGCGTGAAGACCCTCTTTGACGTGATTTGGGTGAGTGCTTGCAAACTCCCTGCATATCTCAACCATCTCATCTATCGAAGTAACGCCTTCTATCATCGCCTGGTTTTGCGTCTCGCCAAACTGCATGAAGTGCAGGTGTGAATCGTTTAGTCCAGGTATCAAAGTTCTTCCTTTACAGTCAATCAGCTCTGCCAGGCCGCAAGTTTCGTCGCTCTTTGATGCTTCTGCCTTGATTTCCTCATTAGATCCAACCGCTACAATCTTGTCATTCTCGATCAAAACGGCCTCTGCAAAGTTTCCTCTTTCAACATAAACCTTTGCATTGAATAAAATTTTACGCATTCTGCTTCACTTCTTTCTTAAGCTTCTGATCAAAGATAAAGTAAACAACTGCACCGATTGCTGGAACTACAAGTCCAAGAGCACCATTAACCGGATCGTCTATAGCGCCCTGAATGAGAAGTCCAGTGAATACAAGAGCTACAAGGATTACGGAAACTGGATAGAACCAAACCTTGTAAGGACGCTCTATAGTTGGATACTTATGTCTCAAAATAGGTAGTGCGACAATAACTAGAACATTGAATATAAGCGCACTGATTACAACTAGATTTGTTAGCTGGTCTAGGTTTCTTAGTAAAACTAGAGCGATTGAAAGCACTGCCTGAACGATGATAGGCACTGTTGGAACCTTATGCTTAGGATGAAGCTTCTTGAAGCTCTTGAAGAAATGTCCCTCTTCAGCCATCGCATAGTACATTCTTGGCTGCGCCAGAGTCATTCCGTTAAGTGTTCCAAACATAGCTAAAATCATACCGATAGAAACTATAACTCCACCTGCATTGCCTAAAAGAGTCTTAGCAACTGCTGTACCTAGGTATAGGTCTTCCTTTGCAATCATGTCCACGATTGTCTCGTGAGGTAGAACCTTCATAATTGCGAAAGTTGAACAGTGTGTAGATGAGTGTAACTCCACCGATACCGATAATCAAAGCAAGCGGCATGTTCTTCTTAGGATTCTTGATTTCCTCAGCAACCGTGTTCAGATTCGTCCATCCCTCGTATGCCCAAAGCGCTGCAACAATAGCAACAGCCATCATTGAAACAACATGAGTGTTGTTTTCAGCTGCATATGTTGATACTGAACCCAGTGATAGGTCTGGGCTTACCTTGCCAGCAAATAGCGCAACTCCCATTACGATTGCAATAGGCACAAGCTTAGCTACCATAGAAAGGCTCTGAACAATCGCTGCAATCTTTACTCCAATTAGGTTATAGAAAGTTGTACCGATGATCAAAACGATGGCTGCTACCTTAATACCGAAGTCACTAATGTCAATGAATGATCTCATAACATTCATCAAAGCGATTGCAACTGCTGCTATAGAACCAGGTCCTCCGAGCAGCCAATCTGTGAAGCCTGCCATAAATCCTACAACAGGGTGAAAGGCCTCGTTTAGGTAGACAACTCTTCCGCCAGCCTTAGGCATTGCAGTTCCAAGCTCTGCATAGCAAAGACCTGCGACAAGTGAAATAACACCTGCAAGTAGCCAGCAAATCAGTGCTAGTCCACTGTTCATTCCCGTTCTCTGAAGAACGTATGACCCTAGATAGAATATTCCAGAGCCAATCATGATTCCGCCAATAATACTGATTCCACCAAATACGCCAATTTCTCTTTTGAACTCGGTTTTTTCAGATGTCAGCGAAGATAATTTCTTATCATCATGCATAAAAATTCCTCCTTAATCTGCATACTTATAAAATTAAAAGTGCCTTAGATAACCAAAAGCACTTCAAACTACTTTTCGTGAGTATAACTCATTTTCTCTAGCATGTCAAACAATAGTTAAGCTCGAAAATTAAGAGTTTTTTTATTCAATAAGCAGTATTAATTAAGATTTTTTTAATTATATTTATACATCATGCTATTTAATTTTTGTATTACCTCATTTTGCCCTATACCGATATAACCCTGCTCGCTCGTATAAGTTCTTTTATTACCTCGTTTTCGCTATTCCAAAGCTTTCTTGTTTCATCATAGAACTCTAGCTTTCCCTCGCTTAAAACCATGGTTTTTCGGCCATCATGGCTATAGCATTTAGGTCGTGAGAGATAAAGATGAGCGTCATACCGTTTTTCTCGACCATCTTCCTTAGAGTCTTCATCACTTCAAGCTGTACCGGTATATCTAATGCCGATATTATTTCATCAGCAACTAGGACCTTAGGCTCCGTTAGCATTGCTCTGCAAATTGCCATTCTCTGAAGCTGCCCGCCCGATAGCTGCTCCGGATAGCGCTTCAGCAAATCAGGATCAAGCTCACACTGAAGGAGAAGCTCTTTGATTTTCTCGCTCGCACTTTCCTTGATTGATTTTGCTTCCTTTGATTTTTTTGAAACTCCACCCTCGGTACCCTCGAGTTTCCTAAATTCTTTCTCATATCTTAAAGCAACATCACTTAGGGATTTACCTAGAGTCTGACTTGGGTTAAAAGCAGCTTTTGAGTTTTGAAACACCATCTGGATAGGGTATTTTGATGTATCTCTTCTATTTTTCCCTATTACAGGTAAGGGCTCATTTCTGAACAGAACCTCTCCGCTATCTGGCGACATGATTCCGACCAATATTTTAGAAAGAGTTGATTTTCCACTTCCTGAAGCTCCTGCTATGCCGAGAGTTTCACCCTCGTTTAGGCTAAGGCTTACATTGTCCAAAACCTTGAGACCATCAAAGCTCTTATCTATATTTTTTTCGCCTCAATTATTCTCTTATTCATTGCCCTTATTTTTCTCCTTGCGCTATGAGTTCCTTTGATGCATTTAGCAACCTTAATCCTTCATCGCTTTTAGGCGATTCGAAGAATTTTTCAACGCTTTGAAGCTCTACCAGCTCACCCCTGCTCACTATTGCAATATCGTCGCAAAGCTTCTTTATCATGCCTGGACTATGGCTCACATAGATTAACGTAAGGTCTTGGTTTTCTCCGAGAGTCTGCAAAATTTCCAAAGTGTTTAACTGGTTTATTACATCAAGGGCTGACGAAGGCTCATCTGCAATCAAAAGCTTAGGGCTCTTCACCATAGCCATTACAAAAACTGCCCTCTGTCTCATTCCTCCAGAAAATTCCTGGGGCAGTAGATTGAGCTTTGTCCTGTCATTGCCTAGGCCGAGCCTTTCGAGCCATTCAATAGCAAGCTCCTCACACTCACTGCCTTTGATGCCCCTAGTAAACTCTATTTCTCTACAAATTTGATCTAGGACGCCAACATAGGGATTTAGTGCATTTATTGAATCCTGAGGTATGTAGCTTATGTACTTCTTTAAGACCTCACGCCTTTCAGCATCCTTCATCCTATTCAGGTCGTATTCACCTAGGATTTTGCTCTCGCCAACAATATCCCAGTTCTCCTTTGGAAGGCTTCCTAGGATGCCCTTTATCAAAAGGCTCTTGCCGCCTCCCGAGCTTCCCGTAATACCAAGCTTATTGCCGCGATATAGCTCAAGGCTCACATTTGAAAGCTTATAGTCCTTGCTTAGTTCTTCGTCCTTTGCTGACCTTCCAAAACCCTTGCCTTTAGGCTTATTTTTATATATTATTCCAAAATTTTTTTCAGAGAAAGTATCTTTTCATCCATCAAAACTTAATCATCCTTTTCTAGCTAACCTAGCTTTATCCTAAAATCGCTATTATCCTTGTTATTAGCTGTATTTCTTGTCCTTCCAATCGTCAAACATGTAATACATAAACAAGGATAGCGACAAAATTCCTAAGGTCGGCCAAAGTATCAAAATAGGCTTTTCAACTATATAAAACCTGTACTGGTAAAGCATACTGCCCCAGTCTGGAGTCGTTATATCAGACCCTAGCCCAATGAAAGTCAAAGACGCATACGCAATTATTATGTTTCCACCCTGACTTGCCAAGACAGCCATTATCGGGGGTAGATTGTTCTTCAGAATATGTCTGAACAAAATTTTATGCGTAGGCGTTCCCAAAAGCCTTTCAGCTATTATGAATTCCTCATCTAGCATCTTTCTGGTCAAATTCTCGCTTTGATAAGCAAACGCACCAATTCCGTATATTCCTAGCGCCATACCCACTGCAAAAGGTGAATTTCCAACAGTCATTATTACAATGAGGGCAACGATCAAAGAAGGAACTACCATGGATATATCGGAAAATAGCCTAACTAAAATCCTTATATTCCCTCCGAAGTAGCCGCTAATGGTTCCTATTGTACATCCCACTACTACTGAAGTTATACTTGCAGAAAGAAGTACTGTAATCGTCCTATTAAATCCCACGACCATGAGAGCAAAAATATCTCTACCTAGGTCGTCAGTTCCGAGGAGGTGAGCACTGCTCATCGGCAGGAATTTGTGGTCAATGTTTACCATCTTAGGGTTTTGCGTTGGGAGTAATGCACAGACAATCACTAATGCCATCAAGATGCTTCCACCAATTATGAACTTTTTCATGATGACACCTCCCTCTTAAGAATCCTACCCATTATAAACTCAAAAACTATGTTAACTAGGAACATCCAAATGACCAAAATCATTATATAGCTTTGAACCATGGGGTAGTCTCTTCTCGATATGCTATCTATCAAAAAGGTGCTGAGTCCCGGAAGCGCCATTGCAAATTCAACTACTGTTGCTCCACCTAGTACCGATGAGAATTTTTGATATAGCTATGGAAAAAAAGTCCATATAGCGCCGGCCTACTTCCATATTTAAGCAAGGCCTTCTTGCTATCGTAACCCCTTATTGTGTAGTACTGCATGAACATGCTTTCAGACGTCTCCTTAAAATGCACCCTAACCGCTCTTGACATAGGTCCAATCATTGGAAAGGCAACAAAAATAATAGCAACAATAATACCAGCAGGCGTTACATTTGTGAAGAACTTCATTATTTGAAGCTTTACGCCAAGGAAATATATTGTAATCAAAATCAGCAAGAATACAGGCACCGTCTGACTCATCAAAGTAAGAGCCCTCGAAATATAATTATATTTTCCCTTATCATCTAGTGATGCCTTATATCCTATCCAAAAGCTCAAAAGCATAGCGAGAAGTATTCCGCCCATTCCAAGGCCAAAGGAAAGAGGAAGTCTTGAAATTATCTCAGACTTAAGCGAGCTTTGAGTCAAATATGACTTCCCCCATTCTCCTGACAAAAAGTCCTTCATCCAGCTAAAATACTGCTGAACTAGGGGCTCATCAAAATGATATTGCTTCTCTATAACTTTGATGTTCTCCGCCGTCCTCGGAAGTCCAAGCCGATTCAAGGTTATGTCCACTGGAGAACCTGGAGTTATTCGCACAATGGCAAATGCTACAATGCTAGTTGCGAAAAACACAAGTATCCACTTTAAAATTAACTTTACATATTTATTCATATGTTTTATGTCACCCTTTAAATAAGGGGATGTAACACAAAATGCACACCCCCTTGTTTTACTATTTAACCTTTAGAGTTGAGTTTACAATGTAGTAATCTCCGTTCCAAAGCTTATAATCCTTTAGCTTGTCAGACACAGCTGCATGCCACTTAGGATCCATTGTCATCAAAACAGGTCTATCCTTTAGAATCTGCTCCTGCGCCTGTATTGCAAGCTTATCAATGTTCTCAGGATTTGTTTCACTACCCATTTGATCGAGAATGCCATCTGTTACGCTTGAGCTGTATGACATGAAGTTGTTAGGTCCACCTGTTCTGAAGAACTGGTTCAAGAAGTACACTGGGCTTCCTGCTGGGGATGGATGCTGTGCATATACTAAGATATCAAAGTTTCTAGCCTTTGTAACCTTTGATATATCGTCTACAACCTCTACAGTTACCTTGATTCCTAGCTTCTCTAGCTCTGAAGCAATTGTCTGGCTAACCTTTGGAAGATCCGGCTTTGAGCTATATGTCTTAATTGAAAGTGCAAGCTCCTTGCCGTCCTTTGTTCTGTACTTTGCGCCGTCTTCAAGCTTCCATCCAGAGTTGTCTAAAAGAGCCTTTGCTTCGTTTACGTTATATGTAGGTGCTGTCTTTGCATCAAAGCTGTTATATCCTGCAAATAGTCCTGTTGGAATTGTTCCGCCATCTAGAGTCTTCTTGATAGCCTCTCTATCAATACCCTTATCGATAGCTTCTCTTACAGCCGGATCTTTAAGAATATCATTTTCTAGATTTAGGAATGTATAGTACTGATATGCAGCATCAAAGTCTATTACATTCTTCTTTTTGTCCTTTAGCTCCTTTGCGATTTCGCCTGTCAAACCGAAGGCTAGGTCAACCTCTCCTGACTCGTAAGCTAGCTTAAGAGAATTGATATCCTTAAACGCCTTGATTTTTACAGTTGCAGGTCTCTCGCTTGCATCTGGATAATTTTCGTTAGGCTCTAGAGTAACTTCACTCTGTGCCTTTAGCGCTTTGATCTTGAATGGACCTGTAAATACATACTTATCGCCAACCTTCTTATATACAACATTAGTCCACTCACCTAGAATTGACTTTAGGTCAGTTGTTGCTCTTTCTGTCTTCGCAGTCAAAGTGTAATCCCCTGTTGCCTCAAACTTGATTACGCCAGCTGAAGCATTTGAAAGCTTATTCTTTTCCTGAATCTCATTTAGACAAGCAGCTAGTGCCTTAGCATCAACCTTGCTTCCATCGGCAAATTTTGCGTCCTTTTTCATTGTGATTACCCACTCTGTGTCGCTCTTTGCCTCTAGCTTGTCCACGAATCTTGACTCCATGCTTCCATCTTCCTTCTGCATGAATACGTACTCAGAAATTCCGTGGCTTGTAATCGACCATGCATTTCCTCCATCAAGCGGATTATCATCTGTGATTACCCATGTCTGACCGACAGTTACAGCATTGTCGCTACCTCCCTGTCCGCATGCAGTTACGATGAAAACCATTGCAAACATCATGAAAACAGCTAAAAACCTTTTCTTCATAAAATCCTCTCTTTCCTAATGCACGGCAGTGCATCAATTTGCCGAATAAAAACCCGCTCAAAGGCAGGCGAATACTGCCCTTCCTTTATCCTCGTAAAAATCCGGCGATATCGCAACGAAGCAGGTCTTCTGACTTAGGCATCTACGCCCTTTACCTTCCCAGATTTATATCCAGTGGCTTACAAAGAGCTAAACCATCACAGCGACGGGATCGCGTAAGAATTACACTTACTTCCCTTTTTAATCATAGTAATATGAACTCGCGTTGCT